>Ga0210039_1000068_pt1 | contig 120215 bp, 84 predicted proteins | sample CryGeyCG2114_250_3_FD_185460 | JGI IMG/M metagenome (GOLD analysis project Ga0210039, IMG submission 185460) | Groundwater microbial communities from aquifer - Crystal Geyser CG17_big_fil_post_rev_8/21/14_2.50 (SPAdes) (version 2) | ecosystem: Environmental > Aquatic > Deep subsurface >...
GATAATTCTTAACTATATTTGACATAGATATTGGGTTGGTTTAGTCACTATTAAGATACTGAATATCAGTATCTTAATCCAATATCTGAGCCTATATTTTATACAAAACCTATTTCACCCAACGGGTAACTTTAATGGAAATTCGGATCCACCTGCCTATATTTCCAATGGAACCAATTTCAATCCTCTTTTAGGATTTAATCGAACAGACCTGAATTTTTTAACAGTCCCTCATGACGTAGCCTTTAACTCCGTAAGTCAAGCAATTTTCGTAGCCGGCACAATGAATGCTGCATCGGATGACTATTCTACTTTTATTAGTAAAACACAAGATTATGATTGGCAAGAAGGTTGGGCCTTGGCTCATGAAGGAGCTAACATAATCTATGCAAAAGACGATTCGAATGATGCTGCAAACGCGGCCAAAACACCTTTCCTTGATGGAGTCCCAACAATATACTTGGGTTATTCAGATGGTAGTAATGATTTTATCAATATTAATTTTGAGAATAAGAATAGCATTAGTTCAAATACTGCAGCCCAAACAAACCAACCTATAATCATTGGTGCCACATTGAATGGATCTAATACCAATGTAAGGCAAGGCTTAGATGGCAATATTGGTGATGTTATTGTGTTCGGTGATGACCTAAACTCTACTCAAAGACAACAAATTGCGACATATCTTGCTGTAAAGTATGGCATTACATTAAACCAAGCCACAGCGACCAATTACATTTGGTCTGATGGATCAACTGTTTTATGGAATGCTACCACAAACGCTAGCCACAACCAAGATATCGCGGGCATTGGCAGGGATGATGCCAGCTGCTTCAGTCAAAAACAATCAGCAAGTGTAAATTCTGATGATATCTTGGCCATAGGCTTGGGTACGGTTGCGGCCAGCAATGCCGAAAACTCAAACTCGTTTGTTGATAATGGTGATTATTTGATTTGGGGCAATGATGGTGGAGCTACAGCGCAAGCGAGTGCCAATACCGTAGACTTGCCAGGCACATTATCCGAAAGAATGACCCGGGTTTGGAAGGTGCAAGATACTGGACTTGTTGGGGATACTGAATTAGAATTTGACCTGACTGGGCTTGGTTATAGCGTGGCCGATGCTGAGGCATTTTCTCTACTGGTGAGCAACTCCCCTACCATGGCTTCTGCAAGCATCATCACGGGAGGAACACTGAACGGTAATATTCTTTCTTTCTCAGGAATCAACCTAACTAATGCACAATACTTTACCATTGGTACTGGTTATGTGACTTGCGGCCCAGGCGGAGTAAATACAAATATCGCTCTATGGCTTAGGGCTGATTTAGAAGTATTTTCCGATGCAGGAACCACCCCAGCGGTAGATGGCAATAATGCCTTGCAATGGAATGACCAAAGTTCCCCAGCCGACAATGGTTCAGAAGTTAACTTAGGCGGAGGAAGCCCTATTGAACCTACGCTCCAAACCAGTGAAATCAACTTTAATCCAGTGTTGCGCTTCACAGATCCTAACTCTAGTAACGCATCTTATATTGAAACCAGCTCAAATTCTGTGTCTGGCAATATGACTTTGATTTCTGTTTTCAAAACGGGTTCAACGTCTGGAACTGCCAATGACTTTGTCAACTCACCAGCTTTGATTGGCGCAAGCGAAACCTCAAGTGCGGCTGACTATGGCTTAGGAATGGACAACGGTACCATCTGGATGAAGGCTAGTGATAATGGGGATGCCTTTGATGTTGAAACCACAACCACATTCAATAATAATCGGGTTCACTTTACTACTGCTACCAGAACTGCTGCCGGAGCGATAGCAATTTATGTGGATGGGAATAGCGAAGCAACCGGCACAGGTCATACTGGAACACTTACAGGGCCGTCATCCTTCGGTATTGGTAACCATAGCGATGCGGATCTTGATGCCCAATATGCTGGTGATATTGCCGAAACTATAGTATTTTCTGCTGTACTGAACTCAGACCAACGCAACCGGGTAGAAAGTTATCTTGCTCTCAAATACGGATTGACCATGAATGCCAGCGATGATGGTACTACTGGCGCTGTAGATGAAAGAGATTATCGCGCTGCAGATGGAGGAGTAATCTGGGACTATACAGGACAATCAACGACTTACTATAACGATATCTTTGGCATCGGTCGAGATGACTTATCATGCTTCGATCAAAGACAGTCGAAAAGTGAAAACTTGGATGCCATTGTAACCTTCAATCTACCAGCAGGATTCGGAACAGATGATTCGTTTATTATTTCAGGAAACGATAATGCCGTAATTGAGCAAGTGGGCAACAAAGAAAGACCCGCAGAAATCAATAGTAGATTGAACCGAGAATGGAGGGTGCAAGAAACTGGTACAGTAGGCAGCATTCAGGTAATCTATGATTTGGATGATGTGACAGGCCCATTGGGAGTTGGTACCAATAACTTAAGCTTATTAAGACTGATGGTGGATGACGATGGTGATTTTAGCTCTGGGGCAACTCTGATTACTCCAACTTCCTTTAATGGTACTAACAATACAGCCACATTTACTGTAGACTTTACCAATGGCCAGTATTATACGCTCGGCTCTACAGAAGTGGCAGCATTGCCAATTACCCTTTTGTCCTTTGAGGCGAAAAAGATCAATGAAAATAAAGTGAGATTAAACTGGACTACTGTTGACGAAACCAACAACGCCTTCTTTACCATTGAAAGAAGCACCGATGGCAAGAAGTTCGAGCCAATCGCCAATCTTCAAGGTGCTGGCAACAGCGAGAACGCAAACACTTATCAATGGTTAGATGAGAACCCAACAAGTGGAAATAATTTCTATAGATTGAAGCAAACTGATTTTAATGGAGAATTCTCAGTTTCGGAAATGGTGAGAGTATTCATCGAGTTCGATGCCAAAACCATCCAATTCAACGTTTATCCAAACCCAATACAAATTGGGGAAAGCCTGAATATAAAATATGAAGTAAGCTTGGAAAGCATGCTAGAAATTAAGTTTGTGTCTACTTCAGGTCAGGTGTTGCTCAAACAAAATGAAACGGCATTTCCTGAAAGCGGCACCATCAGCCTTTCCACCGACAAATTACAGCGAGGGCTGGTATTGGTAATGATCACAGATTTGACCACACACCAAAAACAAACCTTTAAAATTCTTGTTCGCTAGGTTGTTTCTGATAGACACTAGAAAAAATCAGCCCATTACTGAAAGTGGAATGCTCAATGCAATGCAAGGGCAGGGCTTTGAAATAAAAGGCGAAATCTAGCAGTTGCCCAGCTTCAAGTTGGGTAGTTAATCGAAAAAATTGAAGCATAGACCAGATGATGAGTTTATGTTTCAATCTATTTGTATGTCGAAAATCCGTACAAAACCATAGACCCCGATGTGACAATCTATCCGAAAGTGTTGCCATTATATCTTTGAGTTTGTCTGAGCTGAAAACGTCAAGAAAAAAATTTGTAATTATCACGTCATAAAACTCCTTTGGAATTGCCTTTTCATCGCCACAAATAAGAGACACATTCCAACTAGGCTGAAGCCTTTTCTCTGTCATCTTTATCATTTTGGTTGAAGCTTCTACATAAGTAACACTGCCTCGAAAGCCAGTTTTAAAGATTTCATCCAAAAGCCAGCCGGTTCCACCACCTAGAATCAATACATTCGAATCTTGAGAAATCAGATGCAAAAAGTGACATTGAGCCCTTTTAAGCTTATTCCCAAATACCAATTTTGCCAAAGCATCATAAACAGGCGCTATGAAATTGAAATTATTCTTCATAGCAGCAGATAGATTAATGGAAGGAAGAAAATTCCATCGCCTAAGAACCTATAGCGATCATTGATTTGAAAAACAAAAGGCCATTTCCATAAAATGAAAAGGGTAAGATTCATTGCAAATAAAACCATGGTTGCTTCATAGGATTGCCCATTCAATACAGCAAAGCCTATTAACGCAGAGTTCATTAGCACTAGAACCAAAATCAATGATCGTACAAAACGCTTTCCCTTAATGGTTACAATCGACTGAAGTTTGTCTTCGCAATCCGTGGTAAATTCAAACAATGGGAATAAGAACAGGTTGCTAAGCACCAATAAAAAGAATTGTATTAGAAAAAGGATTTCAACTGCTCCAATAAGCGCCATTTGACTGAAGGGAGCAGCAAAAACACCAACAGTATAGATCACAGCGGCCAAAATCTCCTTATGCCAAGTTTTACTGATCTTAAGTAAATGTAATGAGCCAAAGTAAAACAGCACAAAAGCAGCCAAAACCAAACCGAACTTTATGGTCGTAAATGGCAAATAGGTTAAGTTAATTAACCCAACTAGAAAGATTATAGCTCCGAGGATGAGTAATTTATTCTTATGACGCTGATGAAACGCGTGTCGCCTGTTTTTCGGTTGATCAGAAGCAAAATGCGCATCTAAAAGGTGATCAATCGTATAGATCAACCAGATGGCGATGCCCAAACCGAATAGCATATTTGACGAAAGCAGAACACTAAATACTTTGGCCACATAAAGACTAGAGATTACCGCGCCTGCCGTAATGTCTAAACTTAAGTTTTGTATGAGAGTCCAAAATCTTTTGATCATGCTGCGACAATTTAAGTCAAGCATTGGACTATACATAAAAAAAAGAGCCCTTCTGATTAATCAAAAGGGCTCTCGGACTTATTACAAATAAATATTATTTATCAGCAGCGAGTGCCTCTGCACCACCAACGATCTCTAGGATCTCTTTGGTGATCGCTGCCTGACGTGTTCTGTTATACATTAATTTCAACTCCTTAAGCAATTCGCCAGCATTATCCGTTGCTTTGCCCATCGCTGTCATTCTAGCGCCATGCTCGGAAGCATTAGACTCTAAAACTGCTTTGTAGAATTGAATTTTTAAAGACTTAGGAATTAAATCCTCAACAATAAAGTCCTTTGATGGTTCAAAAATATAGTCAGTTGAAGTTAAAGCTGCTTTACCTGCGTCTACCTTTTGCACTACCGGTAAAAACTGCTCAGCCACCACAACCTGTGTCGCTACATTTTTGAATTCATTGTACACCAAAACAACCTTATCGAATTTTCCGCTTTCATAGCCTGCCATGGCAAACTCTGCAGCTTCACGCACCTTTTCGAAACTCAGGTTTCCAAATACATCCCAAAAATCACCAATGACAGTAAAAGACTGTTTTTTGAAAAAGTCATTGGCCTTCTTTCCAATGGGCATCATGTGGAATTTGGCGCCTTGATAAGCTGCCATACTCTGCTTTACCGCCTTATTGATATTCGAGTTAAAGGCTCCGCAAAGACCTCTGTCCGAAGATACTGCAACGATCAAAACATTCTTTACTTCACGCTCTACAGCGTAAGTATTCATTGCTTCGTCAGAGTTACCTGAAGATACGTTGGCCAGAATAGCGGTCAATTTTTCAGAATAAGGACGTAGTTGAACGATCCTGTCCTGCGCTCTTCTCAGCTTTGCCGCAGCCACCATTTTCATGGCCCTGGTGATTTGCTGAGTCGAACTTACCGACTTAATTCTTTCCTTTACTTCTTTTAAATTCGCCATCTATCAAGCGTTAGGGCTTTTCAATTAATATTTGCTCGCTAAATCTTTCACTGTTTTCTCGATGGCAGGCACTGCATCATCAAGTTTACCAGCCTTCAATAAATCTAAAGCAGCTTTTTGCGTTGTTCTCATCAAAGTCAAGAATTCCTTTTCGAATTCTCTTACTTTTTCAACAGGCACTTTATCCAATAGACCTTTAACCGAAGCATAAATGATTGCCACTTGCTCTTCTACAGGTACTGGAGAAAATTGCGCTTGCTTCAAAATCTCTTGGTTTCTTCTACCTCTATCGATTGTAAGTTTAGTAGACGCATCAAGGTCTGAACCAAACTTAGCGAAAGCTTCCAATTCACGGAATTGAGCTTGGTCAAGCTTCAAGGTTCCCGAAACTTTCTTCATTGATTTGATCTGAGCGTTACCACCCACACGAGATACTGAAATACCTACGTTAATCGCGGGACGAATACCAGAGTTAAACAAGTTAGTTTCTAAGAAAATCTGACCATCTGTAATTGAAATTACGTTGGTTGGAATATAAGCAGAAACGTCACCAGCTTGAGTTTCGATAATCGGAAGGGCTGTTAATGAACCCCCACCTTTCACTTTCCCTACCAAAGAAGGAGGAAGATCGTTCATCGCTGCTGCGATATCATCGTTATCATTGATTTTTGCCGCTCTTTCAAGTAATCTTGAGTGCAAATAGAATACGTCACCTGGGTAAGCTTCACGTCCTGGAGGTCTTCTTAAAAGAAGAGAAACCTCACGATAAGCTACCGCTTGTTTAGAAAGATCATCATAAATAACCAAAGCTGGTCTTCCTGTATCTCTAAAGTACTCGCCAATTGCAGCACCTGTCATTGGAGAGAAGAACTGCATTGGAGCAGGATCTGAAGCAGAAGCCAAAACAACTACTGTATAGTCCATAGCACCACCCTTTTCAAGGGCAGCTACAACTCCAGCAACGGTAGAAGCTTTCTGTCCAACTGCAACGTAGATACAGAATACAGGCTCTCCTTTTTCGAAAAATTCTCTTTGGTTAAGAATGGTATCTATAACAACAGCAGTTTTACCTGTCTGACGGTCACCAATAACTAATTCTCTTTGGCCTCTTCCGATTGGAATCATGGCATCAATAGATTTGATACCTGTTTGAAGAGGTTCTGTAACTGGCTGTCTGTAAATTACCCCCGGAGCTTTTCTTTCCAAAGGCATTTCAAACGTTTCGCCAGAGATAGGGCCTTTGCCATCAATTGGGTTACCAAGGGTGTCAACCACACGGCCAACCAAACCTTCACCCACTTGAACTGAGGCAATTCTTCCTGTTCTCTTAACAGTGTCGCCTTCTTTAATTTCAGCAGACTCACCTAACAATACAGCACCAACATTGTCCTCTTCAAGGTTCAATACTAGGGCTTTCAATCCGTTTTCAAATTCAAGAAGCTCTCCTGATTGCGCCTTAGAAAGGCCGTAGATTCTGGCTACACCATCACCTACTTGCAATACAGTACCTACTTCTTCTAATTCAGCTTCTGATTTAAAGTTAGAGAGCTGCTCTCTCAAAATTGCTGAAACCTCATCAGGTCTTACATCTGCCATTTTATGATACAGTTATGTTAATTATTTTAAAACACCTTTACGTAAGGGTTTTGACTAAATTTCAATTTCAAGGCTTTCAATCTAGAATTGATTGAATCGTCAATTTGACGATCGCCAATTTTTAAGATGAACCCACCAATAAGGTTCTCATCCAGTTTTTCAGTAAGCTGTACTTCCTTACCTGATATTTTCTTTACCAAGGCCATGAACTCCGCTCTCAATTTATCGTCAATTGGATACATCGTTGTGACAGTTGCCTCCTCAATGTATTTTTTGGCGTTGTATTGGTGATGAAATTCTTTCGCGATAGCGGGTAAAAAAGCCTCACGATGTTTTTTAGTAATGAGGTTGAACATGCTCAAAGTGAGCGCATTCACCTTACCCTTAAAAACAAGGTTAAGCACATTCAATTTTTTGTCATGGCCAATCACCGGGTTTTTCAACATTAGTTGAAAATCTCTGTTTCCCTGAATTACCTCAGTGAAAAGCAACATGTCTTTATTCACTTCTTCCAATAGTTTTTTTTCATCTGCTAGTTGTAGCAATGACTTGGCGTATCGGGAAGCAATTCTGAATTCTGACATTTTTACCTATTAATTAAGGTTCAAATCTTTTACATAACTATCAATCAATTCTCGCTGCCCTTTTTGGTCAGCCAATTGTTTTCTCAATAGTTTTTCTGTGATTTCAAGCGAAAGCATTGCTACCTGATTTTTAACGTCAGTTAAAGCTGCTTTTTTCTCTGTTTCGATCGCTGCTTTAGCATCTTCGATCATTCTTGCGGTGATCTTAGAAGTTTCTTCTCTCGCCTCTTCTTTAATTGCATTAGCGGCAGAGATGGCATCTTTCAACAAAGCATCTCTTTCTGCTCTAGCCTCGGCCAAAAGCTTTTGATTGTCCGCCTGTAATGCTTGCATTTCATTTTTAGCTTGTTCGGCAGAAAGCAACGCACTTTCGATAGTTTGCTCTCTTTCTTTCAAGCCACTCAATATTGGCTTCCAAGCAAACTTGCCCAATACGAACAATAAGATCGTAAAGGCCACTACTTGGAAAATGAGTAATCCAAAATCTGGTATTAATAAGTCCATATTGCTTTGTTTTAAATTGAATTCAGGCCTTGCCTAATGCAAAAGCCTGAATCCATAATGACTATTAGCCTTAATTATAGTTTTGCAACGATATCTCCGTTGGTAGCCAACAAGAAACAAGCAACAACACCAAACAATGCGATTACCTCAATAAGGGCAGCAATGATCAACATACCAGACTGCAATTTACCAGCAGCTTCTGGTTGTCTAGCCATACCTTCCATAGCGGCAGCACCAATTTTTCCAATACCAAGACCTGCGCCTATCGCAACAAGACCAGCACCAATACCAGCACCCATTAGGGCATAACCAGCAGTTAATAAAATAGCGAACATAAATTGTCTATTTATAAATGAAACAAAGATTCAAAATTAATGATGTCCGTCATCAACGGCTTGGCCGATGTACATAGATGAGAACAAAGTAAACACGTAGGCCTGAATTAAGGCTACTACAATTTCAATCAATGAAATAACAGTAGAGAAAAGTGTTCCCACGATTCCTACAGTCAAACTTTGAAGAATAAAACCTAAACCCACAATACTTAGCACCACAATATGGCCTGCCGTTATACTGGCAAACAAACGAAGCGTAAGCGAGATTGGCTTAGTGAAAATACCAATGACTTCTACAATCAAAATTACTGGGCGAATTGGTAGCGGAACTCCCGGAGTCCAAAGGATATGCATCCAGTAGGCTTTGCCACCATTAAAATTGGTAATAAAGAAAGTGAACAAGGCCAAAGTCATGGTAACCGCAATGTTTCCAGACAGGTTAGCGGCACCAGGCGTAAGCCCTAATAAGTTATTGAATAAGATAAAGAAGAAAAGGGTCAACAAATAAGGCATAAAACGCTCGTATTTATGACCGATGTTTACTTTAGCTATATCGTCTCTGATGAAAACGATGATCGGTTCGAAGAATGACTGGATGCCCTTTGGTGCAGAAACGCCCTTTTTATAACCCTTGGCAACCGCTAGGAAAACGAAGACCAAAATAATAACACTCAAAAACAAAGAAGCCACGTTTTTGGTGATGGATAAGTCTAAGAATTCTGCATGATGTGTAGAGTGAAGTTCGCCATGCTCTAGCATATAACCATCAACTTCAACCGGGTTATGATCTGCATCTACAAATTCTGATGACATGTGCATTTTGAATCCGTACTCATAATCATAAATAATTACTGGAAGGGGAATGGTAACGTGAGTATGACCAATCGTAATTAAATGCCATTCGTGGGCATCAGCAATGTGATGCATGATGAATTCAGTGTCACCACCCTTTTTCTCTTCACCTTCGCTTCCGCTCGAAGCCCTCAAATTTGTTAGGTTTGTGATACTGAAAAGTGCGATTAAGCAGCTAATTATCAGTATTTTGGGTGTGTTAATTCTTGGTAGTTTCATCATGGTTTTTAACCCCTAGCTCGAAATTTGGCGCAAGTTAGACAGAATGGTATATATTTCAAACACTAGGTAGAATAAATAGATGGCAAAGAAATTGGCCACCCAAAGAATTTGGTTTTCAATTCCTAAGAAAAGCGTGATACCAATAAAGCCCATACTTAAGAGTAGCCTCAAAACTGTTGTCCCTAAAAAGAGATTTGTTCTGCTTTGTGGATCCAAATTTTTAAGTCCCCAGTTGTTCATCGCCACAATGATCAAGGCCAAAATCACTGAGAATATCATAATACCCCAAACTTGGGCATGTATTAATCTTTCTGCTCCTTCTAATTGTTGAAGTATAAAAATCAATGCTGCTAAAAGCCCTGAGATTATGAGGGTGATGGCGATCTGTTTACCCAATTTTTGCATGGGCGCAAAGATAGGGGATTTAGTTTATTGGTAGATGGAGAAAATTTAACTATTGCTGGGCAAAGCCGAGCGACTAGTAGCCCCTGAGCCTAAAAACTTCCAATCGTGAAAAGATCTCTACGAGATGACTTGTAAAACGTAAATCATTGAAGTCACTCGTTGAAAACGAACGACTAAGGACAGTTGTGGTTTACGAACAGTCGCTCGGCTTTGGCCGAGTGAAAGTCCGCTTTATCTTGCGGACTCTTTCGGTTTCGTTTTTCAAACTCGACCTCAGAGTGACGATGATATTAAATCAACCCTTCCCTTTGATTGACATTGATTGGGCCAATTTCACTGCTTCGTAGGCATTGATGATTCCGCCTGATTTAGAAAGCTTGGTAAAATTTACATTTTGATCGATGCTGCCTGGCTGCGTTACTTTCAAACCATCCAATCTTCGGACAGAACGCATCATGATATCTTTCACCTGTTCAGCATTCAATTCTGGAAAATACGAAAACAGCATGGCGGCAACCCCTGCAGTGACCGGAGATGCCATACTCGTTCCTTGGGCATCTTGATAATCATTGCCAGGGGCAGTTGAATAAATGGCCACACCTGGTGCAAAAAGATCTACCGTTTTATCACCATAATTGGTGAAGCTTCCAATATAATCACCTTCTTTTCCCCAAGACGATGCTCCAACTTCGATCCAGTTGGCCCAATCTCCTTGTTTACCAAAGCCATCATTCGGAAAATTAGGTACTTCGTCATTATCTGAGCTGCCATTGCCAGCGGCATGTACCAAAAGCACCCCTTTAGAGGCGGCATATTCTATAGCCGATCTAACATAGTCTATATTTGGGGAATAAGCCTTTCCAAAACTCATGTTGATGACTTGAGCGCCATTGTCTACAGCATAACGAATAGCATTAGCTACATCTTTGTCATGCTCATCGCCATCGGGAACGGCCCTTAAGGCCATAATGCTCACATTGTTGGCTACTCCATCGGTGCCAATGCCATTGCCTCTTTTGGCCGCAATAATTCCAGCCACGTGGGTGCCATGAAAGTTATCTGTGTTTTTACCGATCACATCATTGTTGCCATAGCCCTTTTCGTCTAAAATTTCAGGATTATCGCCTACAATTTCACGTGCATCCCAATCCAGACTATAGGAGAATTTAGCATCGCCCTCCAATTGTTCTACATCCAAATTGATGAGTTTAGAGATGCTGTCTAAGCTAATATCATCCGCCACTGCATCAAAAATCTGTAGCATATAACTTTTGCCCATGTCAATGATGGCGTCTTTTGATTCCAGTTCCTTCAGTTTTTCCATAGTAACCTCATCAGTATCAAGGTAGGCTTCGAAAAGCTTATTGAAACGTTCAATTTGATGTCCAATGCCAGCGTATTGATTGTATTCGCCTTGCGCTTTGGTATACGCTTCTTCAAATTGTATTTTCACTTTTTCCCAAGTCGCAAACTCGATTCGATCTTTCTTATCAATGTCTTTTACAGTTTTGCCTTCGTATTTAGGTCGAAGCATTTTATACATTCTAGTTACCTCGTAGCTGTCTTTGTTGACATTTCTACCATCTTTTCCGCCTAAAAAATTCCATCCATGAATGTCATCGATGAAGCCGTTGTTATCATCGTCAATCCCATTGTTTGGGATTTCATTAGGGTTGGTCCAAATGACGTCCTTAAGGTCTTCATGCTCGATATCGATACCCGAATCGATGACCGCGACAATCACTTTCTTGCCCTTTTTGTCTTTCAACAATTCCTTATAGGCCTTTTCTGTACTCACACCATTGACTTGATTTTCTACCGGATCGAGGTTAAACCAGTTTTTTGGTGGGGTTTTAATTGTATCATTCTGCGCGAAAACTAGGTTCGCTAACAAGATCAACAGCGCTATTAGGTTATATTTTCTCATAATGAATTTTCTTTTCAAATAAGTTTAGAAGGACTCGAAGCGACCCGTTTCAGGATTTTTTCTTGCATGGGCTGGATCAAGTATAATTCCGTTCATGGCAATAAACGTACCTTCGGCCTTGGTATTGAGTGCGCCAATGGCGGTGCCCAAATTGAAGTCGGCATCCGAATTGGCAAATCTTTCAGGTCGATACGAGGCCGTAAGGATGATGGTTTTGTTTTTTATGTTGCCAATGGCTTTGGCTGTTTCAACCAGCGTATCGGAGCCATGGGTTATGATAATTTTACTAAAGTCTGACCTTTGGCAATATGCCTTGATCTCGTTCCTGTCTTCGTCCGTCAAATCCAAACTGTCCTTTTTGAATAAGGAAACCACTTTGTATTCGAAGGCCAATTCTGCCCTTGCCAAAATCCGTTCTGCTGCGGGTTGATCTATTTCGAAAGCATAGCCATTGTTCCTTTTAGGATAGTCTTTGTCAATTGTGCCGCCAGTTTGAATAAAAAGTACTTTCATAAAAAAGTTGAAATGAATTTTTTCGCAATGAAGCATTAATCATGCACCCTGAAAACTTTAGCTTCCCAAGGCCTCATTAAAAAGTCCTCTGTTGCATCACCGTAATTATAAATGAGCAATTCCAAGCCCGTAATAATTGCATTGAAATCAACCGTTTGATCAGAGAAATTAAGCACCACCAGAAACTCATGGGTTTCGTCCCATCTGCGGTAAGCATAAATCTGTTCGTGCCTATTCTCAATAGATTCATAATCGCCATAAACCAAGGTTGAATTCTCTTTTCTGAATTGAATCACTTTTCTATAAAAATTCAGAATGGAATATTTTCCCCTCTCAGCGTCCTCCACATTGATGAATTCATAATTTGGGTTGGCTTGAATCCAAGGCTCCGCCTCAGAAAACCCAGCGTTTGCAGTCTTATTCCATTGCATTGGCGTTCGGGCATTATCGCGTCCCATTTTATGCACATTGTGCAAATGATCTTGTGGGTTTTTGCCTTGGCTTTCTAAGCTTTTGAAATAATTGAGCGTTTCAATGTCTCTGTAATATTCTGGCGAAGGAAAAGCCACATTGGTCATTCCGATTTCATCTCCTTGGTAGACATAAGGCGTGCCTCGCATGGTCATCAAGAGCGTTGCCAACAACTTGGCTGATTGATCATGGTATTTGTCATCATTCGCGTAGCGCGAAACCATTCTTGGAAAGTCGTGATTATCCAAGAAAATGCTTCCCCAACCTTTCCCTTTTAGTTTTTCGTCCCAACGATTGAAAATGTTTTTGAATTCAACCAAAGAATAAGGCTGTGGATCGAATTTGCCGCCAGGCCCCATATCTAGGAACATATGATCGAAGTGAAAAACCATGTTGAGCTCAGCTCGATCTTCACCTACATAGTCAAGGCCATGATCTAGCGTAATTCCTGGACCTTCACCCACCGTCATGATGTCGTATTTACTGAGTACTTCTGTATTTAATTCTTTTAGAAATTCATGGATTCGTGGCCCATTGGCATATTGCTCTTGAATCACCTCTTCGAACACGTTCGAAACCATATCGCTGTATTCTGGCCCTTTAGAAATGAGTGAAATCACATCCATTCTAAAACCATCAATTCCTTTATCGAACCAAAATTTGACTACATCCCGAACTTCTTTTCTCACCTTCGGATTTTCCCAATTGAGATCGGGCTGTTTGGTGGTGAAAAGATGGAGATAATACTCCTCGGTAGTTGCATCATATTGCCAGGCGCTTCCTCCAAAAAATGCTTCCCAGTCATTAGGTGGCCCATTATTCTTACCTGACTTCCAGATATAATAATCTCTGTATGGGTTGTCTTTTGATTTCCTTGATTCCTCAAACCATTCATGCTCATCTGAAGAATGATTGACTACCAAGTCCATCAAAAGTTTCATTCCGCGTTGGTGAATTCCTGCTAAGAGCTCGTCAAAATCAGCCATAGTACCGAATTCATCCATGATATCTCGATAATCCGAAATATCATAACCGTTGTCGTCATTCGGTGATTTATAAACAGGACAAAGCCAAATGACATCAACACCCAAGGACTTTATATAGTCCAACTTTTGAATGATGCCCTGGAGGTCTCCAACACCGTCATTGTTCGAGTCCTTAAAACTTCGTGGGTAGATTTGATAAACTACCGCTTCTTTCCACCAGGTTTTTGTCATGCTAAATTTCGTTTGTGAGCCAATAGAATTGGTAAGGTTTAAGTCGTAATCGGCCGTCCGTAATCGGCACTTTTTTACCAGTAATTTTATCGATCAATCTACCGTGTTGCATTCCGGTTTGCGGGAAAAGTACATGAGCATACACTTCTTGATCGGTATCTTTAAAGTTAGCGATCACTAAAGTTGATTTATATCCTTTGAATCTTAAGAAAGCGAGGGTTTCATCATTTCCAGTTTCTACGAGCCTAATGTTATTGTCATCTTCAAATTCTGGTGAATCCTTCCGTACCGCAATCATTTTTTGCAGGGTCGAAAAGAGTTCATGTTCCACAGTGCCCTTTTTCTTTCTCAATGCTACTTTCTCCCAATTGATGATCGGTCGGTGCATCCAGCGGTTATCATCCATTTTCGTTGGATCAAGCGTAAAACTATAATCGTTGAGCGTTCCAATTTCATCACCATAATAGATCATCGGAATTCCACCATAAGCCAAAATGAGTCCGTGCAACATGTTGATCCGGTCGATGGCCCTCCGCTTTGCCAATTCATTATGCTCTTCCAAAGCGACTTCTAAGCCACTTAAAGAAGCTAAGGAACCCGAAACACGTGCATCTTCATTGATTGGGTTATACATAAAAGGCAAGCCCTTGGCGAAGGAACCTTCGAATTTTCCAGTTAAAAACTGGGTAATAAATTTTCTATGTAGAAAAGGGTTGAAGCCTGCCTCGGCAATATGGTTGTCGCCAAAACCTAGCCCAATGTCGTCATGACAACGGATGTAATTGATCCAAGTCGTGCCTTTGGGTTTATCAGGAAAATCACGAAGGCCTGCTTTTAAAATTTTCGCACTTCGGGTACTGATTGAGTTCCAAAGTAGCGCCATCAAAGTAGCATTATAGGCTATATCATGCTCGTTACTCCATATTTCAGATTCACCAAAATACTTTACAATTTCCTCAGGAGCCACAATCGCTTCGGCCAAAAAGGCAACCCCAGGAGCGACCACCTGCGCACATTGCTTAATTAATTGATGGATGATGTGGGCTTGATCCAGATTTTGAGAAGAAGTGCCTAGTTGTTTCCAAACAAAGGCTACAGCATCCATTCTAAATACATCGACCCCAAGATTTGCCAAGAAAAGCACCACTTCGATCATTTCTGTGAGCACTTTTGGATTGGTATAATTCAAATCCCATTGGTAGGTATTGAAAACCGTCATTACCCATTTTTGCATTTCCTCACTGTAAGTGAAGTTCCCTGGTGCTGTTTCTGGGAAAACCTGAGGCATGGTTTGCTCAAAAATATCGGGAATTGTACGATCTGTAAACGTGTAGTAATAATCCTGAAATTCCTTTTCGCCAGCCTTGGCACGCTGCGCCCATTCGTGCTCGTCCGAAGTGTGATTGACGACTAAATCAATCATCAGCAACATGTCCTTTTTCTTGAGTGCCTTGACTACATTTTTAAAGTCTGTATTGGTTCCGAATTTAGGGTCTATGGTTCTGTAGTCACTGACCGCATAGCCGCCATCATTTTTCAATACTGGGCTTTTCAACACGGGCATCATGTGAATGTAATTGATGCCTAGCTCTTCTAAATAGTCGAGTTTATCAGGAAAATGCTTTAAGTCTTTGTTGAAGCGATCGACATACAGCTGCATACCCGTCAACTTTTCGCTTCGGAACCAGCCTGTGTCTGTCTCTCGTGTCTCGTCTAATTTTCTGAGTGCAGCTGGCCTTTGCAAATAACTTTGCAAAAGACTTGATAGCAATCTTTGCAGATGCTCATCGACATTGGTTTTACTTCCATAAAGCTTTAAAAAACGGCTATAAATGCCTGGGAAAATGGCATGCAATCGCGCTTCGAACTCTGCTATATTTTTGGTACCCGCTTCTTTTCTAAGTTGCGGAAGAATTCCTTTTAGGAATTGATGGGCCTTCGGATTATACATGCTTATTCAAAAACAGAAACTTCGCGAATTGCCTCCTCCATGGCTTCTTTTTCCATTTTGGTCTTTTCTTTGGACCAACCGAAGTAGGATTCGAAATCTTTTAAAATGAGGTCAAATGTATTTCTTACACTGTGAATGTCAAAATACAATCGGCCGGTTCTGCGAATGAAAAAATCCTTGAGCGAAAAGACCATTTCGTTTTCAATGCAATATTTTAATTCGGATCGAATGAGACGATGCTCCGTAGACTTATCCTTGAATTCGGCCATTCCCGCAATGATTTTATCGGTAGCGATGCCGTAATTGCTTACTAAATAGAGCGCAAAATATTTTTCAAGGCCTATTGATTCAAGTTGGGCACGAATCTCTTTTCGATAAGCTTTCACTTCTTTGGCATCTGCAAATGCACCCGCATCCAAGTCAATATGTTCCGTTTTCGTATGAACGAATTCTAGGCCTTCTTCATCGTGAAGTCTTTTCATGAGTTTATCCAGTACCTTTTCGGCCATTTTACGATAACCCGTAAGCTTACCACCAGCAATCGACAAAAGCCCTGTTTCAGATTCGAATATTTCGTCCTTGCGCGAAATTTCAGAAGCTGATTTTCCATCCTCATGGATCAAAGGACGAACCCCAGCCCAGCTTGATTCTACATCTTCTAGCTTCAGACCTAGTTTAGGGAAAGCATGGTTGGTGCCGTTCACTAGATATTCTACATCCTTCTTCTCCGTCAAGATTTTATCCTTGTCGCCAAAATAGTCGGTATCAGTTGTCCCGATATAGGTGATTCTTCCCCTAGGGATGGCAAAGACCATTCGTTTATCAGGGAAGTCGAAATAGATGGCTTGGTTCAATGGAAATTTCTCGTGAGGCACCACAATGTGTACGCCCTTGGTCAGGTGCAAATGCTTGGCGGTCATGGAGTGATTCAAAGCCCTGAGCTCATCTACCCAAGGACCTGCTGCGCTAATGGTCGATTTGGCTTTGATTTCGACAGATTCACCAGAAATAAAATCGGTTCCCATAATGCCCGCCACTTTGCCTTCTTCATAAATGAACTCATCGGCTTGAAGGTAATTGATGCAATGAGCGCCATGCTCAGAAGCTGTTTTGATAATCTCTATGGTTAAGCGAGCGTCATCTGTTCTGTATTCAGCATAAATACCTCCACCTTCAATATTATCGGCACTAAGAAGTGGTTCTTTGGCCAAGGTTTTTTTAATGCTCAGCATTTTTCGTTGGTCTACCTTTTCAACCCCTGCCAAAACATCGTAGACCATAAGGCCAATGGAAGTCATGAGTTTGCCGAAAGTACCATCTTTGATCAAGGGAAGGAGCATTTTTTCGGAAGTCACGAGATTGGGAATAAGCTTGTGCACCGTTGCCCTTTCTCTGCCCACCTCGCGCACCAGCGCAATCTCAAATTGCTTGAGGTAGCGCAATCCGCCATGGATCAATTTGGTGGACTTACTGCTCGTACCTGACGCAAAATCGTTCTTTTCAATCAGCACAGTTTTTAATCCACGCGAGGCTGCGTCAAGCGCAATTCCTGCACCTGTTATGCCTCCTCCGATCACCAAAAGATCGTAAGTTGTAGAAGTAACGTTATTGATAAGTTCTGCCCTTTTGAAGGACGATAGCAAAGCCATAGTATTTAGTTTTCAATCCAATTCATCGATCGTTTGACCGCCTTTTGCCAAGTGGCATAGAGTTTCTCCCTCATTTCCGAACCCATTGAAGGTATGAATTGTTCCTCGATAATTCTGTTATTGACGATGTCTTCTTTTTTCCAAAGCCCCACAGAAATACCCGCTAAATAAGCTGCTCCTTGGGCTGTCGACTCGATAACTTCTGGTCTTTCTACCTTAGTTCCTAAAATATCGGCTTGGAATTGCATTAAGTAGTTGTTCGCGGCTGCACCTCCGTCTACTTTGAGTTCTTTCAATTCTATTCCAGAATCCTTTTGCATGGCTTCCAAAATGTCTCGGGTTTGAAAAGCCAATGAGTCTAAAGTGGCTTTGGTGATATGATCTTTGCCTGTATCGCGCGTTAGCCCGAAGATTGCTCCCCGGGCATACATGTCCCAATATGGGCCACCCAAACCTGCGAAAGCAGGCACTACCACCACATCATGATTGTCTTTTAAGCTCTCTGCTATTCCCTGAGAATCACCGGCATTTTCGATAATTTGCAAGGCATCCCGCAACCATTGAATGGCCGCTCCCGCAATGAAAACGCTACCCTCCAGGGCATAATACACTTTATCATCTATCCCCCAAGCAATTGTAGTTAAGAGTCCATTGTACGAATGTTGAAGTTCTTCGCCTGTGTTCATCAGCATGAAACAGCCTGTGCCATAAGTATTCTTCGCCATGCCTGGTTCAAAGCAAGCTTGGCCAAAAAGTGCTGCTTGTTGGTCGCCTGCAATTCCTGCAATAGGAATAGCTACTCCATTCAATTCATAACTCCCAAAATCTCCACTGCTCGGACGGGCTTCGGGCAGCATGGACTTTGGAATGCCTAAGGCCTTGAGCAGTTTATCATCCCATTTCAGGCTTTTGATATTGTATACCAAAGTGCGAGAAGCATTACTATAATCCGTAGCGTGTACTTTTCTATTCGTTAAATTCCAAACCAACCAACTGTCTACTGTACCGAAAAGCAAATCGCCAGTCTTTGCTTTTGATTTTGCGCCTTCTACATTTTCTAAAATCCAGCTGATCTTTGTACCTGAAAAATAAGAATCGACCATCAGCCCAGTATTCTCGCGGATATAGGCCTCATAACCCTCTTTTTTTAGTCTTTCGCAGATATTGGCCGTGCGCTTGTCTTGCCAAACAATGGCATTGTAGACTGGCTTGCCCGTAGTTTTATCCCAAACCACCGTTGTCTCCCGCTGGTTGGTAATGCCAATTGCAGCGATTTCATTGGCCGAAACGTCATTCTTCTTGATCAAATTGGAAAGTGTTTCCATTTGACTGGAAAGAATTTCCATTGGATCGTGCTCGACCCAACCCGACTTGGGGAAAATCTGTGTGAATTCCTGTTGAGCAATATCAACGATTTGACCTTTTTGATCGAAGAGCACTGAACGGGAACTTGTGGTTCCCTGATCAAGTGCAATAATGAATTTTCGGTTGCTCATAATTATCTAAACCAAATGACAATAATTGCGGTGATGATTAACAAAATCACCGATAAAACACGGTAGTTTTTATACCAAGGTAACCCCACCAATTCTTTGGTTTCCTCGTTGTAAATTTTCTTGCTCCAGATCATTCCTTGAAGTTTCTCATCCGTTGGTGCTGGAGAGAAGCTACTGAAGATCAAGTTGAAAATAATGGCCAACACGAACAGTACAGGAACGATATACAAGAAATGAATACCTGTCTCCGCATTGCTGATGCCTCCGAATTGATTGAAACAGTAAATGATATAAATGACTACCGAAGTATAAGAAGCCACCAAACTCCAGAAACCGCCATTGGCATTTGATCTTCTTGAGAAAAGGCCTACCACAAAAGCAGCCACAATTGGCGGAGCGATAAAACCTAAAATCTGTTGCAGATAAACCCATAGTGACGAGAAACTTTCGATCATTGGAGCCCAAGCTGCTGCACAAATCACCAAAATGACCGTAGCAATTTGGCCTGCTCTTACCAAGCCCTTGCTGGTCATGCTTGGTTTAATCTTCTGAATAAAGTCCATCGTAATCAAAGTAGAAGCTGAATTCAAAGTGGCCGAAATACTCGAAGACATGGCCGCCAATAATCCCGCGATTACCAAGCCTAAAACACCCGTAGGCAATAATGAATAGATCAAAACTGGATATGCCATGTTTGCACAGTCTTTTAGGCTCGAACAAGTGGCAAAACCTGTCTCGGTTGGAATCTGATAATTTAAAAAGCTGATATCGGTATCTGAGAAAAGAATAATGGCAATCACACCAGGAATCACCATGATGAAAAGTACAGGTAATTTTAACAATCCTGCGAAAATCGCTCCCCATCGTCCGTGATTCAAATCTTTGGCAGAAAGCACACGCTGCACCATAAACTGGTTGTTGGCCCAGAAGTAAAAGCCTAAAAGCGGAACTCCAAGGAGTAGACCAGGCCAAGGCATGGCTTCATCCGAGGCTGGCCGTATTAAACTCAAAATTTCGGTAGATGATTTTTCGAGTTCACCTGCTTCGCGCATTGCGGCCAATCCGTCTAACATTCCTTGCCATCCTCCTACTTGATCGAAGGCAAAATAGGTAACAAGGAAAGAACCGAAGACTAATAAAATAGCTTGAATCACCTCTGTATGCACTACAGATGAAAGTCCACCGGGAATCGTATATGCAGCAGCAGCCACCGCCAAGAAGGAAATGATGATCCAGCTTTCGACATCTGGGAAAATGATTTTCAAAATCAAGTTACCAGCATAAAGGCCAGAAGCTGTATCGATAATTACATTACCTACAATCGTGATTCCTGAAAAAAGGTACCTTGTTCTAGTATCATATCTCTTTTCCAAAAACTCGGGCATGGTATATACCTTCGATTTGATATAAAAAGGAAGGAAGAAAATGGCAAAAATGACAAGCACGACTGCGGCCATCCATTCGTAATTGTACACTGCCACGTTGGTATTGAAGGCATCAGCAGTTAATCCGATAAGGGTATTACTGCCAATGTTTGCTGCAAAGAGCGAAATACCAACAATAGGCCAAGCCATATTTCGACCTGCTAGAAAGTAGTCTTCTGAGCTTTCTTGTTTGCCTTTTTTGATACCGTAGACCACGATACCTACCAGATATACAACTATAATGGCATAGTCGATAAACTCCAGTCCGATGTTTTCCATATTTGTTCAGTTAAGGTTGGTGTGAAGGGCATAAGTTGATAGCATTTGATCTAACCTTGAGGATTAGACAAAGGAATCCACTCATACTTCAGCGCGTTTCATACAATCGATTGTCAGAAGTCCAATTGGACTCACCGACAGACCTATAATAATAAGAAGTCTGTAGCGGAAATCATAGTTTTTGATAGGCTGATGTATGCTTCGGCACCATGGAAATCTCTGTCTTTAGTTGAAGTAATAAAGCTTTGAGCAATTGAATCGGAACAAACTCGGCCTCCTTCGTTGAAGTAATTGACATTTAATTTCACACAAAAAAGGCATGTCTTTCGAGCCTTTGGTACTATTGATCAATTATTTACTAATAAATTCCTGCTCAGAATTACTCTTATAAAACGGAGTTCTTATTGAATCTTTGCCATCTATTAAAATTGAAAACTAAATAAGGAATTCAACTGACTAGCAGTGAGTTACTATTTCCATTCAGCACTGTTTTTAAAAGTAAGCCAGAGCAGTGCTGCATTTTTATTTGTAGAAATGACTGTGTTCTTCGATTTGAATGAGAACTTACCTTCTGGTAAGGCATCAACAAATCCTTTGATTTTATCTGATTCAATTGTAAACACCAAACTATCCCCAATCCATTTTAATGGTACAAAGGATCTGTTTTCTAAAATTCCTTGATTGGACGACAATTTTTGATACTTACCGTTTCTTCTGTCAATCAATATAGAATGAAAGCCACCATATTGTTCAAATCTCAGAAAAATATAATTTTCTCCTACAGTATTCTTCATCTTAACTATTTTTTCACCGCTAGATTCTAGCTGCTTTGCCAGTGCTTTGTTACTGTAATATTCTTCTTTATCCCAAACCCAGTCTTCACCTAAATCAATGGTAAATAAAGCATCGAAACTATGAGAAACCTCATTCCATTTAAACATTGTCTTGTTCAAAGGGTCTTGATAAAGTATAGTTTCGCCATAGGGAACGAAGTTATTTGGCTGCCAACTTGTTCTGAAGGGCTCAGGGATTTTATAGGGTAATAAGCCAAACTGATATTCCAAATCACTGTTCAACACAACAACACTCACAGAATCTTCTCCATTGTAAAGCCTGTCACTTGTGTCGAAAAAGAGTTGATCATTAAATGAATACATACCTGTAGTAGGATAGCCAATCGGTAAAGTTTTAACGAATTCTGCGTATGAGTTATAGTAGTTGATTCTTCTATTTGTCGCATCATAGACGGCAATATTCTGCCTATCTAACCAGAAATACCATAGTGCATAGTAGTTTTCATCGGATTCCCCCATTCTTTTAAAGTTTCTGATCAAGTTACCTTGTGGATCGAAAAGGTGAATATTGCCAAAACCAAAGGGCGACACTACTATATTACCATTCCAGACATCAAAAAAAAGAATATGAGGAAGGTCAGTATCCTCAGTGTCTTGAAACAGGAATAGTTCCGCATTGCCAATTATCTCATTAATGGGTTGAACTTCACTATGTCCATCTATTTTATAGACCGTTTGTGATTCCTGCACTGACCACACACTGGGTGATGCCGTCCTTCTGGTATTACAAGATACTGACAGAATTAACATTAACCCGCATAAGGAGAAGCCGTAGTTGAGTTGAGTGATAAATTGTCTATTTTTATTCATCCAAAAGACGATTCAGAACATCCTTATTCTCAGGGCTAACATACTCGAATTTAATTGCCTTCCCATCCTTGAGATAAAAAACTGTCGGGTAAAATGAATATATGTTACCAGCATTAAATTCATTGTCTTTGTCCAAGTAAACATTTTGTCGATTCAGGTCAATCCCCAATTTCATCTTTAACATTTTTTGTGAAGGTATTGCAGTAAAAATGACCAGTATTCGGTCAATTCGCTCAAAGTTCTCCATTACAAAATTCTCTGCACTTGAAACACACCCTGTGCATCCAGCCCCAGGGATTATTAAAACTTTGTCAAACTCACTAATAACTAATTCATCTTTCGAAATTGACATTAACTTTCTCTGGAAATCGTTTATTGTATTACTCTTAATTGAGCACGAAGCCGAGACTGTCGCAACAAGAAGTATATACTTAAGCTTCATCATGTCTATCTTTCTTTAATGTTATAAATATCAAAGGTTAGATTATTTTCATCTTGGGAATCAACCAAAACATAAATCCCATCTTCCTGAAAAAACACAACCCATTCAATCATTAAGTCATTTTGTAATTCGCCTATTAGATTTACGGCCTCATCTCCTATCACTAAGACCTTGTTAAAATTGGTGGTGTCTCCAAAAGGGTTATTAATATCGACATTGTCTTCGTTCATTCCAGAGTAACCGGCCCTCAAAAAGAGTTTTCTGAACGGATCGTAATAAACATGACCATACCTCCCTTGACTAAAATAATATTTTCCTGATGCTTGAATGTCTTGGGCTATTTTAACAGATCCAATTGGAGTTATGGCTTTAACCAACCTACTACCAAAATACTTACTTCCGAAACTGCCATCCAACTTTTTAAATTGAACCTGAGGGTCGATAGGATAGCTATAGATTCTAACCTTATCGTTTTCAGCTCTGTGGTATCGCAATTGTTCTAGCATCCACATTTCATTCTTATAAGCGATTGGAAGAGGACTATATTCTTTCTTGATCTTTTGTGTTTTTAGCGAAAACTCAAACTCCAAGGAATCAGGCAGATTATCTAATTTGACATACGGTGTTTGTGCAATTGTGCTAAAATTGAAGCCAGTGCCAGAATTAAAAAACCATCCTCTAGTCATGCCATATGGGGCTGTTTTGCCTTCCTTTCCAAAGTTATATCTGAATACTACATTTTTTTTAGAATCGACAATAATCATTTCAAGTCTGCTTCGTGAATAGAACATCATAGAATCTCCTAAAAACTCATACTTAATGGTGCTATCAAATTTACCCAATCCATTTGGCCCATCTTTAACAAAATGCTGGATGGAATCATACATTCTCGTATCCAAATTGTAATAATAAATTGAGTTTGTATGATGATTTAAAAAAGTGAAATAATCGATTCCATTCTTGGTTAATTTTTGAAACGCAACAGGTCTATTCGTGCTCAACGAATCCAACGGGATCCGGAGAACACCTACTTTTACAGCATCTATTTTGAACTCTATCTCTGGAGCTGCTTGTAATACAATTGATTTATCTCCTTGACAAGAGATAATAATAACAATGAATAGAGCCGTAGCTGCAATTGGAATTAATTTTTTCATGATTTGAAAAAATCTGAGGCTTCTGACCTCAGATCTTTAGGTTAAAAATGCGAGAATAAAAAGTCTTTCCTAATTTAGTAGAATTAGGCAGAACAGTTTTCAAACACAACTACCTCAGTTTCACAATAGTGACCCTCCTCACCCCAAGTACAAGTACCAGACTTTCCGTTAGCTACTTGACCGCAACTTGCATTTATTTGAAGCGCAATTGCTGAACCAATCAACATTAGACTAAATACTGAAATTACTCTTTTACGTACATTTTTCATAAGACCAATTTTATTGTTACTAATTATATTGGAGTTACTTGTATCGTTCAAGCCAAATTACCAGAGATTATATGCTTGATCTCAACTGTCACACATGAGTCGAAGCCGTTAAATCTGACCCATCCAGCTTAAATTCGTAAATCCATTTACTTTAAATATTCCCAAGGGACAAACCACTTTTTAAGAAAGTGTACCGAGTGCTTATCATTTGCAAATGACTTTTGAATTCTGATCAGTTATAATGTAAGATTAATAAAGTATAATAAAAGAAACAAATAATTGGGGGGGGGGTATTTTCCAAATTTGCTGTACAGAACATTTTTCTATATATGAAATTCGAAAGTTATATTTGTTTTCTTAAGCTTTTTTGTCGGCTAAGGCATTATCAATGATGTCAGCCAAATTTGAAACAAGGGTTTTTAGAATGGCTGAAAGTAATAATTCTGTGCCTTTCACTAACGTCTGCCAATAGCCATAAAGCTCATAAGACAGAACGATCTTAAAAAATATTGAGGCAGAAATCATAGTTTTTGATAGGCTGATGTATGCCTGTGATCGTAAAAATGAAGATGAATACTTACGTTTCTGAGGCGTTGGCAGGATGCCAAAAAGCTATTGGTCACGCGGCAAAGCCGAGCGACTGGGGAAGGTCACTGAAAAAGGTCGCTCCTATGGAGCTTGTGATCTTTGGTTACTATAGATTTCTATTAACAGAATACCCCTCTGGGGTTTTCCGTCCCATAGGGACGATCTGTTAATAGAAAGCGTGAATCCTTATTTCAATTAGCCCTGTTGGGGCGACCTGTTTCTTGCCGTACAAAGAAAGATGATCTGAGAATGTATTCATGAAAAATCCCCCTCCGCTTGCGACACTTCCCTCCTCGCTTAGCCAAAGCTTTGCGAAGGTAAGAAGGGGAGGACATGAGCATGGCGGCAAATTGGTTTTTAGAGTTTACTCTCTTTTCATCTCTTGAATCTGGTCGGCTTCTTCGAAGATTTTGAGGAAGGCGATCGCAACGCCATTCGTCCAACCAAAGCCATCTTGCAAGGCATACTCTCCACCACCCGCCAAAAGTGAAACGTCCATTACATTGTACTTTTCAACCATTTTACCAGTAGACTTGTATACTGCCTTATTCCTTTCTAACCAGCGGATTGCACCTTCATTACCCAATTCGTCAAAATCATAGAAGTATAATCCGTTGACTGTTATCCACTGAAGAGGCGCCCAAGCATTTGGTGCGTCCCATTGCTGACCAGTCGGGTTATTTGTAGTGATAAATCCACCAGGTTTTAAGAATTCGCTTTCCAAAATTGCCGCCACTTTTTTGGCTTGCGCCTTATCAGCCATTTTGAAAAAGAGAGGATAAGCACCTGCTAAAGAAAGTACACCAGTCGGTGATTTAGCCACAAAGTCGTAATCCACGAAAAAACCAGCTTGTTCGTCCCAAAGGTATTTCATGATGGCTGCCTTGCGAGAAGCCGCTTTGTCTAAGTACTCTTGCGCCTTAGTCAGTTCCTCTGTCCAGTTATAGCCTTGGGCTATTTTAAGTTCTAAATGGTAAAGCAGCGTATTCAAATCGACAGGTATGATTTCTGTAGTGTGAATGGTCGCTAAAGTCTGGGCATCTTTGAACCAACGGCTTGAATAATCCCAACCAGATTCTGCGCCTGCACGCAAATCCCTAAAGATTTTTTCCTTGTCACCACCTACTTTCTCAGCGAGTTCATAATCTTCACGATAAGATTCAGGACGCGGTAAGGGATAATTATCCCAGTAGCGGTTCAGGAGACTTCCATCCTCCATCATTACAACACGATTATTGGCTTCATCCGCTTTAAGCGTTTCAGCACCCTTCATCCAGAAGTCATATTCTTTTTGCAAGGCTGGTAAGAAGGATTCGAAAAGAGTACGGTCGTTTTTAGCAACACGATCTACCATCACCGAGAAAAACGGAGGCTGCGAACGACCACCGTAATAAGCACGATTCCCATTCGGCACGAAACCAATTGAATCAATTAAGAAAGCAAAATTCTTAGTCATGTTGATGGCCATATCCTCTTGGCCAGAAATCATTAATCCTTCCAAGGTGAAATAGCTATCCCAATAATAAATTTCCCTGAAACGGCCACCAGGCACTATAAAGTCGTTAGGTAGTGGAATTAAAGAAGAGCGAGAAGACACATCGCCAGCTTTTCTTGTCAATACTGGCCAAAGGTCAATGATGTGCTGCTTCATTGTTTTCGAAGTATCCGAAGCAAAGTCTTTAGAGAAGGTATATGGCATATCAAAATTTGCCTCCACAAATGCCTTTATACTGAAACCATCTTGCTCTTTCTGGGCATTGTAATCTTTTTCAATAGCGGCTATATCGCGCTTGGCTGTACAATCCACAAAGGTTTTAGAGTCTTCGAAAATCTGCGCCATTTGAATGTCGTGAAACATCTCTGAAGCATAGAACTTCTGAAAATCGACAGCACCTTCCTGCTTAGGGCTACAAGAAAAAAAGGCCAGCGAAATCAGCGCTAGCCCTAAAATAAGTTTGGTTTGATTACTTTTCATTTGCTGCAAGTTCAGACTTGGTCATTTTGATTTTGTCTACTACATATCGGCCTAAGGCCCTGCCTTGAGTCACGCCATTGTCAATCGCTGGGCGGTAGTGAATGCCTCCGTAAAGTCGACTTATCGCGGCCTCTTCGGATGCCTGAAGGAACGAAATAAAATCGCGAGGTGGCAATCCGTATTTTTCTTCAGAATCGTCATGAAAACTAAAATTGTCGCCAAAAATTGAAGTCAAAGCCATAGCGGCTGCATTAGAGATCACACTATGCCCGCTGGTATATTCTGGAAAGGGCGGTGTTTGCAGTTTTGGCAACCACTCATCATCGATGTATTGATTGATTACTGTTTCAGGCCTTATCAAATTACTCCTGTACTTTTCGTCCCAGCAACTGATGAAGCCATCGGCCAAAGCAATTGAGGTAAGTGCATAAGCGTAGGTACTTTTGGCCAAGTCTGCATTTGATTTTTGGGATACAATTTTCACAATGCCAATCCAATGCCCACCTGGAGTGACCTTTTTTGCCGCAACCATCACATGTCCGATTTGATTGACGACATACGGATTACAATCCCAAAATTTTGCAATCTCCAATTGTTCATCGTTAAGGTTGTTCCCCACATTGTAAACTTCCATTACCTCATTATAAAACTGACTTCCTTTGGACATATCAAAGTTTGTTGGCCTTTCTGGGGTAAATTGAGAGGAAGAATCAATGGCAAATGTTCTGATCTGGCTCCAGCTTGGCTCAATGGCTTCCATATAACCGGGAGGTGTCGGTTGCCAACGACCTACTTCATCGCGCACTGTAAATTTCTGAAAAGTTCTGGTTTGCTTGTAATTATCGCCATCTGCCCATTTCATAATGTGCGCAGCCACTGCCTTTCCATACTCAAGTGAAGCTTCGAAATAATCCTTATCCACCCCTTTGCGAAGTTCTGCATAAAGCTCATCGCGAAAACTTTCCATTTTTTCTTCTGAAAAAATCAAGGTAGTACCCACTGTGAGTGTGGCCTGAATGGCCGCAAGGTCATAGCTAATTTCTTTATCAGGCTTTGGGACTTCTGTAAGTCCTTTCAATTGACCTGCCAATGAAATGTATTGAGGATTGTTTTGGGCCAATACTTCGTAAGCTGCAATACTTGAATAAGCATAAATTCTACTGGCTACTGGGGGTGAAAAAATATCATGCACAATAACATCTGTTATTTGCTGCATGGTATTGTGCATCACAGATGGATCAATGATCAACTCCTTTTTTCCAGATTCACAACCAGAAATCGCCAATAGCGTGATTAGTCCAAATAATACCTTTTTCATTTTCTTTCTTCTCCTTTGATCAATCAGATTCAAATTTCAGTGTTAAGGACGTAAAGAACAAGCTAAACCCCTTGAATTACACCTACTTAAATTTTTAATTAGCAGCCTTTGCCGTTTGGCTTGGCCATTGTAAAATTATTGGTTTGTCATTATTGCGCACAGCCACAATGCCCTTTGTAATACCTAAATTAATAGGCCTTGCTTGTCGGTACTCTCCCCATGTGTTTTGAGTATTGAGAAAAGCATCATTTGTGGGCATAAAATGACCTTCGCCTTTGCCTAAAAGTAAAGTGATTGGCTTGGCATCGGCCCTTCCATAATCGTTTCTAAATGTATAGTTATTTCCAAAAAGTAAAAGATCAGTAATGTTGTCTCCATTAAAATCTTCGGCAACAATATCCATAGTTGGAGAATGCTGGGCCTCTAGCGGCAAATCTATGGCTTCGAACTTACCCTTCCCCAAATTTATAAATGCCTTGCTGCTCATGGTGAAGGCACGTTTTACTGCACCTTTTTTATCGTAATCCTCACCCAGTAAATCTGCCGGGCCTTTGAGGTCCGCATAAGAGGTGTAGTTTTTATGTTTCTTTTTTATTGATGGAATTTGCTTGATTAAATCATCTCGGGTAGCAAAGGGAGACTCAACTCCTTCTAAATAATGAAAAACGACTGGATCAACTTGTCCATTATTATCGAAGTCTCCTGCATAAAGGCTCACTGGCTCTTGAATGGATGCTTTGAGTTTCGTATTTAGGCCAAGGTTTCCGGCTACTAAATCGGGTTTACCATCATTATTGAGGTCTGCTACATGAAGTGAATACCACCAGCCATTGGTATTCTCGAAGGCTTTGATAGCCGCCTTTTTGAATCTGCCTTTACCATCATTTTCGAAAATCGTGATCGGCATCCATTCTCCTACTAACACTAAATCCTGATCACCGTCTTGATCATAATCGAACCATTCTGAATCATTGACCATACCGATACTTTCTTCTAATTCGAAACGCCTATCGAATTGATTTTGAAAGAAGCCTTTACCATTATTGATCAAAAGAAATTGTTCGGGATAAGTACCGAACGCACCAGAAACCACATTAGCACCTACAAAAACATCCAAATCACCGTCACCATCAATATCTGCTACCGACACAGTTTTGCCTTGCGAACCCACTTTGTTTAATGCTTGTGGAGAAAATTGAAAAAGGCCATTGCCTTGATTGATGTACAGTTTATCATAACTGAAAATCATAGTTTCGCTGTTTTCGTTGCCCGCACTGGTGACGTATAAATCTAAATCCTGATCGCCATCGGCATCGAAAAAGGTAGCGCTTACATCTTCGGCAATGGAGAGTAAATCGAAGAATCTAGATTCGCCCTTTTCAAAATTACCCTCCGTTTTTTGAAGCCATAATTCACCTGACTGGCCTTTGGCTCCTCCGAAGAAAATATCATCAAGGCCATTTCCATCAACATCGCCAGCAGCAAGGGCAGGCCCTTCATGATTGAACAGTCTGGGAATAATGTATTCGCGACCGAGGTCAGAAAAGTCATCTTCTTGATGAGTATAGCCAATATTAGTGTCCAGAAGAGAAAGCAAGGTAGGTTTATCCTCTGCCAGCAATTCGTTCACGGTGACTAAATCTGAGGGAGAAATCGTGAGTACTTGGTTGGGCTGAATATTCTCCAATGTTTGGCTTTGTCCTTCAGGCCAGGTGATTTCAATCTTATCAATTTGCTGTGCTATTCCTAAACCAAAATACAAATCGGTGGGTACGGAAGATTCGAAACCCTTGGTGGGATTATTCTCTCTCGTAAATTCTCTTCCGCCAGCAGTGACGGTAACTTTAGCCCCTACAGCATTTTTATTGAATCCCTCTGACTTTAGTCGAACTGTCAAGTAGCTATTTTCAGACTTAGATAGGTTTTCATAAACAAAGGCCTCCTGCTCGATATTATTAACGATCAAGTCCAAATCACCATCATTGTCTAAATCCGCATAGGCAGAGCCATTTGAATAAGAGGCTTGATCTAATCCCCAGCCGATTGCTTTGGGTTCAAATCGAAAATCTCCTGCTCCTTTTCCCGCATAATTGGCAATTTTGAGGGTGGGCAAAGTATTGATCAAATCAGCCTCTTTCACGTCCGCATCTGGATCAGAAGTAAGTGAGGAATAATTGATAAAATCGAGGTCGTTTGGCCTTTTGAAGATTCCATTGGTAATATGAATATCTTGAAAGCCATCATTGTCCATATCAAAAATCAAGGGCGACCAAGACCAATCCGTTGCAAAAGTATTGGCCAACAAACTAAGGTCTGAAAACTGTCCGTTGCCTAAATTCTTCTGTAGCGTATTTCTAACGTACTGATGATTGTAGCCATAATTGAGCTTGATTTTATAAACTTCCGATTTATCCTCGCCCAATGATTTTTTCCAAATTTGAGGATCGGAGGGAAGCATGTCTGTGGTAATGATTTCGTTGAAACCATCGTTGTTCAAATCGCCCAGTACGTTGCCCATAGAGTATCGGCTAGTATGCTGAATGCTGCTTTCCAATTGTTCGGTAAAAGTGCCGTTTTGATTGTTGAGATAGAGGTAATCGTTCTCTGTAAAATCATTGGAGATATAAATATCTGGCCAGCCATCGTTATTCAAATCGCCTATGCCAAGGCCCAGGCCAAAGCCCAAAGCGCTTGAGTAGATTCCTGCCTCTTCGGTAACATCCATGAAAGTTTCTTTGCCCTGTGCCAGTTGACTTTGGTAAAGTTTATCACCTTTTTCACTTGGAATGAAGCGCGCACGAGAAAAAGCAAAAGCTTCTGGATTTTTGATGGAGTGATTGAGCAGGTACATATCTAAATCACCATCCCTGTCATAGTCAAAAAAGGCCGTTTGGGTAGAAAAACCTTCGAAATCTAAACCATAAGCTTGCGCGGATTCTGTAAAGGTATTGTCACCATTATTGATGAAAAGTTCGTTCTTGCCTTGAGCGTTTTTATAATTTCCGACCCTGCTTACATAGATGTCTAAAAAGCCATCGGCATTTACATCTGCCATGGTTACACCAGTTGCCCAAGTACCCGAGCCTGCTACCTTTGCCTGACTGGTAATATCCTCGAAAATAAGTCCTCCTTTATTTAAGTAAAGTTTGTTTTCGCCTTGGTTTGAAGTAAAATAAAGATCGATTAAGCCATCATTATTGATATCGCCAGCGGCAACTCCTCCACCATTGTAGAAATATGGATATTCCAGAATATTGAAATCAGGGGATTCTTTCAATTGATTAATGAAGTCAATCCCAGAAGTGGCAGCAGGCACTAATCTGAAAATTGGCGCTTCCACTTTTTCATTCATAAATCCTTGACAACCGACTATAGAAAGTAGCAAAAAAGGAACAAGCCCTTTCCACTTAAAAGCTTCCCCAAACTGGAGACTTGCAAGTCGCTGTCTTGTCAAAAATGATTTAAAAATGAACTTCAAGTCTTTGGGGTTTAATATTGAAAAATGGCGAGTGAATCTTGGTTTCTAGCGACCATGATCGAATTCTTGAACACAAGAATATCCCTGACTTCACCATCCACAAAAAATCCTTGACCGAAAGGCTGGGCTTCAAAATTACCCTTGCCATCATTCTTTAGATATACCCCGCGGCCTGCGTCAAAACGGCCAATCTCTGGCTTCACACCATACAAATTACCTCCCATGATCAGATCTATATCACCGTCCTTATCGAAATCTCCAGTGCCAATGGCATAAATGGGCGCCATTTGAACTTGTGCCGGTAATTGGGCGATGGTAAAATTAAAATTGCCTTGATTGATCAAAACGACAGAAGCAAGTTGAGTAACCTTGGCCTCAATAGCGTCAGAAAGTGCCTTCACACCAAAAATATCTTGAACCGAGGCGTTTTCGAACGACTTATAATCGGGCAATACTTTCTTTAATGACTTGATTTGATCAATCAAGTTATGGCGCAAACCGTATGGATAGGCTTCTCCATCTGCATGATAGCTGGCGAGAATGGGATCCACCAATCCGTTATTATCAAAATCCTTCACAAAAAGCGCAATTGGTTGTTCCGCTGACGCCTTGAATCGGCTGTTCAAGCCGTGATTACCAACGATGAAATCTATATCGCCATCACCGTCAAGATCCGCTGCTTTGATTTTATTCCACCAGCCTTTGGCATCGCTTAAATTTTGTGGTGATTTTTTGGTGAATTTGCCGTTTTGATTTTCAAAAATTTCAATCCCCATGTATTCGCCAACCATGACCAAGTCGAGGTCGCCATCGCCATCTACATCTTGAAACAAGCTGCTGGTAATGATTCCGATTACTTTTAATCCTGGGGCCGAAGCCGCAGTTATATCAGTGAAATTTCCCTTTCCATCATTTTCAAGAATAAAACCATCTCCTGGAATTCCGTTTTTCAAAGGTTTGGAACCTTCCCCTACAAACAAATCTATGTCACCATCACCATCAATGTCGCCTGACACCACCGTGGCAGAACTAATAAAGCGTTTTGTTTCTGGCAACATTTGGTTGCTTAAAGTAAAATTGCCCTTTCCGTCATTGAAGTACAACCGATCATTGAGCGCTGAAGAATTTTCGGAATATTCTATTCCGCCACTGCAAACGTAAAGGTCTAAATCACCGTCACCGTCCGCATCGAATATGACGCTTTCGGTATCTTCAGAAATTTTATCCTTCTGGAAAGCCGCCTGACTCGTTGGTTTGTAACCGTTCTGAGTTGCAATCAAAATCGTACCCTCTGTATCGCGACTGCCTCCAATATAAATGTCGTCCAAACCATCATTATTCACATCGCCAATCGACATTTTCGGGCCACCGGTACTTTTCATCATAAACAGCGACCTGTCCAAATCGAAATCACTGAATTCATTTTCCTTATGCAGGTAATTTGGTACCGTGTTGACTCGACTAAAAGTGGTAGTTGAGTTGGTGTTTGAAGGCACCTGAGCCTCTTTCATTGCTGTATTGTAATCAATAGTGACGGTGCGATTGACTGGAACAGAATTCAAAACTGTAACATCACCTAAAGGCCAAACAACTTTGATATTCACATCTGCACTGGAGTTTAGCCCGAGGAAAGGGCGCGGATCCATGCTCGATTGGAAACCACGTACAGGCTGATTTTCGATGTAATAAGTGGTTTTTCCCGAGGTGACATATATTTTACTGCCGATGGCAAATTTGTTCTTTTCACCACCTTTGAGCACTAGCCTGATATAATTGCTTTCTGGCGATGCTGATGCGGAGTTTCTGTAAACAAAAGAGGGCATGTTTACATTGTTCACCACCAAATCCAAGTCGCCATCATTGTCCAAGTCGCCATAAGCCGATCCATTCGAAAAGCTTTTTTGGTTTAGCCCAAACTCGGCAGATCTATCCTCGAACTTAAGCCCACCTGTATTCTTATAGGCAAAATTAGCAATTGGGTTAGAAGGAATTATTTCAATGAGTTTCTCATAATTAACTTTCTCTTCAGTAACCATTGATTTTACAATTTCTTCACTAGAGGCATATTGTAGATAATCTTGATCAGTAAGGTCTTGGTATATTCCGTTGGCAACATAAAGGTCTTTGAAGCCATCGTTATCCATATCAAAAATCAAAGCACCCCAACTCCAATCAGTGGCTTCGACTCCCGCAAATCTACCAACTTCAGAAAAGGTGTTATTGCCATTATTACTTTGGAAACTGTTGCGCGTAAACTGGTGATAGTAGCCATTTTTAACGCCATATTGATATCGGTTCCAATCTTCAAAAGTGGTCACCGTTTTTAGTCGTTTATAATCATTTGGCAGCATTTCTGTGACGAAGATATCGTTGCTTGCATCGTTGTTCACATCTGCCATATCCGCCCCCATCGAGGCTCCACTGATCGATTCCATTTGATCGGTGAGTGATTCTTTGAAAGTGCCATTCTGATTATTGATATAGAGGTAATCCCTCTCAAAAAAGTCATTGGAAACGTAAATATCGTCCCAACCGTCACTGTTCACATCGCCAACGGTTACGCCCAATCCAAAACCAATGATACTACCATAAATTCCTGCCTCTTGGCTCACGTCTACAAATTTACCATCTTGGTTTTGCAGCAGTTTGTCTCCTCCTAAGGCATCGCGCTTTGGCCTTTCATTTCGTCTTAGATCAAAACTTCCGATGGCCTGATATGAGTTATTCAGTATGTATACATCCAGGTCCCCGTCATGGTCATAATCAAAGAAAGAGGCGTGGGTAGTAAAACCGGGATCGGCCAAACCATATGCTTCTGCGCTTTCGGTAAAAGTGAGGTCACCATTATTGATGAAGAGTTCATTTTGCTTGTTGTCGCCTTGAACGTCTCCAGAATTACAAACATAGATATCCAAAAGGCCATCAGCATTAACATCTGCCATGGTTACGCCTGTTGACCAAGCCCTGTTTCCTTCAACGCCTGCGCTCACAGAAATATCTTCGAACTTAAAATCACCTTTGTTCAAATAGAGTTTATTCTTTTTAAGATTGGCAGTAAAGTAAATATCGGGTAAACCGTCATTATTGATATCGCCAATGGCCACTCCACCGCCATTATAGAAATTGCGGTATTTATAAATATTGAACTCGCGATCGAAAGCCAAATCGTTTCTAAAATCGATGCCCGTTTGGGTACTGTCTAGCAGTTCAAACAAAGGTGGGCTTGATGGCTTTTCGGGTGTGCACGACCAGCACCCCATACCTATAATGAATAAGATGAGGCTCAGTTTAATTACCGGCAAACTATTTCTTCTTAACATTTTTATTTTGGTCTAATAAATTGGTGATTTTCATTTCTAAAAATCTATCGTCTTCTTTTCGAATGGCCATTCTACGATTGCCATCCACCTTAACCCAAATTTCGTTGGGCTCCTTTTCGAAAGTAAGCTTCATAAATGGATTTTTGCCATACCAATTTTGAAGCGTATCAATAATTGGTTGAACAAGCCTATCCGAACTATGTAAATCATTGAAAATATTCCAGCGTGAGTATGAGAACTTAAGGTCCATTCCATTAATTCTTTCCTCCTTATCAAAGGTAGGATAGAAATGCATTTTAATGGGTGACGGCTCTTCTGACGGAGGAGTCAAAACAAATTCAAGTAGATTCCCATTTCCTGGTTGCAAACCAATTGATTTATTCAGTTTCCAGGAGAGATCAAAAAATTCCTGTCTGGTTTGGCCAAATTTTAGCCCTAAAAACAGCGAGTCATACTTCACCCCGCTTTCAAGTTCAGTTTCAACCAATTGCTCATACTCAGATTTACAGGCACTGAACATAAGTGCAAAGACACTTATTACTAACGCAATTCTAATTTTGTGTTTCATATACCTCGATCGGACCATTGTTAATTGCAAACAAGATCAGTTTTTTATCTCCAACTGAGATGGTTTTGATGTCTCTAATTTGACCATCTGTTGAAAGAAAAAAGGCATTGTTAGTCGCAAAGCCGTCTTTCGATCCTAATAAAACCAATCCTTTTGACCCATCAAACCTACCAAATTGAGGCTTGACTAAAAACTGGTTTCCTCCCAATATTAAATCTTTATATCCATCTCCATTTAAATCCTCCGCAGCTATGGCATAAGTGGGACTATATTGCGCTTCATTTGGCAAGTCAACTTTGTTAAACTTACCCTTTTCATTCAAAAACAACGAAGTTAGCAGCAGGTCTACCTCTGTCATTTGTGCTTTTGAAAGCACCTCTGAACTAAATAATTCATCAATGCTCAGCTTTGCAAATTCCTTATAAAAGAGCGCCTTCTTTTTCAGTATTGGCATTTGCTTTACCAATTCATCAATCTCGGCAATGGGATAAAATTTTCCATTTATCTCTTCGCAAATGATTTGTTCTGTCATGCCATTGCCATCAAAATCGTTGATGTACATTCTCAGTCTCGGTTTCAGTAGGCTGTTCTTCCCGTGATTGCCCGCAACGAAATCTAAATCTCCATCATTATCCACATCCAAAACCGCGAGGCTATTCCAGAAACCACTCGTTTTTGGCAGCACGTCTCGTTGAAATCCTTCCGCACCATTATTGATAAAAATATTGATTGGTTGCCAATCACCAACGACAATTAAATCTGGTTGGCCATCCCCATTAATATCTGCCCATTGCGCATCTGTCACCATTCCAATAGATAATAGGCTTGGGGCAACCGCCTCAGTAACATCGGTAAACTCTCCCTTTCCGTTGTTCTGGAATACAAAGCCTCTGCCGTCTCTTCCATAATTGAAAGGATGGAACCGCTCGCCAACAAAAAGATCCAAATCTCCATCCAGGTCAAAATCGGCCGCTTTCACCACGCTAGTACTTACAAATTCTTTAAAAGGGAGTGCTGTTGCAGATTTGGTGAAGTTTCCTTCTCCATCATTAACATAGAGCCTGTCCATAAGTGCCGAAGAACTTGTGCTGAACGCCCTACCGCCACTGGCTACATAGAGGTCTTGATCGCCATCGTTATCACAATCAAAAAATAAGACGCTTGTATCTTCAGATATGCTATCACGCTCAAATGCTAGATTGCTACTTTTCGTGAAATTCAAATTATCTCCTAAAAAGAGCGCACTCGTTTGTTCCTTGGCTCCTCCCACAAATACATCCTGGACACCGTCTCCATTCACATCAGCAATGGCAAGGCTAGGACCATCATTATCATACATTTGAAACAAAAGTCTTTCTCTGTCAAAGTCGACAAAATCGTTCTCTTTATGAGTAAAATTTAACCCATAGACAGCGCTAGATTTCTTTAAAATAGGGGTGACTTTCGCTTTAAATCCACTTTCTGGTAAAACCTCCATTTTGCTTTGATCAAAAGTATAAGTCTTATTCGAAGTCAGCGCATTGACCTTTGACAAGCCACCGGTTGGCCAGTAGATGTAAAGAGAATCGACCGAATTAATATTGCCAAGGCCTAAGTGGAGAACAGGATCAACCGAACTTTGAAAGCCTTTTGAAGGAAAGTTTTCGGCCGTTACAATCCCTTGCGATGTAAATGCCACCACCTTTGCGCCTATTGCAAAAGTGTTTTGCTCACTTCCCTTTAACCTCAATCGAATACTTTTATGCGTGGCAGAATCTGAGTTATTCTTATAAACAAAAGAGGCCATGTTGACATTATTCACAATCAGGTCCAAGTCACCATCGTTGTCCAAATCTCCATAAGCACTGCCATTGCTAAAGCTCGGTTTACCCAAGCCCAATGCTGAAGACGATGCTTGGAAATTGAGATTTCCCTGATTTAAATAAGCTGCGTTCACCACGGGTGCAGAAGGCATGATATCAATGAGTTTTTTTATGGCTTGCCCTTCTTCCTTGATCATGGACCTTACCTTTTCATCATTGGCCATAAAGTTCAAGTAATCCCGATCGAGCAAGTCTTTGTAAATGCCATTGGAAATAAAGATGTCCTTCATGCCATCATTGTCCATGTCGAAAATCAAAGCTCCCCAACTCCATTCGGTAGCCGACAGCCCAGATAATCTGCCTACCTCAGTAAATTGATTGCCATCCAAACTCGTTTGAAGGACATTTCTTGAAAACTGATGGTAGTAGCCCTTCGATACATTGAGTTGATATTTATCCCAAGTTTCGTGAAAAGTCTTTGTCTTTTTTCGCTGTCTGTCTTGAGGCAGCATTTCAGTAACCATCAGTTCTGGACGGCCATCATTGTTGAGATCGGAGGCATCGGCACCCATGGAGCCCATGCTCAAACTTTGAAAATAACTTTCTCCATCCTCCACAAAGCCACCATTTTGGTTGTTGATATAGAGATAATCCTTCTCGAAAAAATCATTGGAGATAAAAATGTCTGTCCAGCCGTCTGAATTGAAATCGTTCAAGGTAATTCCTAAACCATATCCTATGCTACTGCTAAAAATCCCTGCCTCTAGGGTAATATCGATGAAAACACCGTTGTCATTTCGCAAAAATTTATTGCCGTTGCCATTCTCGTCAGGAATTTCTCTTCTGCCTTCAACAACATCTTGCCCAACGCCCACAGAACGAATAGAATTATTCAAGAGATAGCAATCTAAATCGCCATCCTTATCAAAGTCAAAGAATGCGGCATGGGTAGAAAGGCCCATAAAATTGAGCCCATATTCAGCGGATTGCTCCTTAAAAGTGCCATCCTTTTGGTTAATAAAAAGTTCATTGTGCCGATTTTCTCCAGAAGGTGGCCCAGATTTACAGACATATAGGTCTAGCCAGCCATCGGCATTAATATCAACAAAAGTAGCACCTGATGACCAAATATTGGGGCAATTTACCCCGGCCTTCACGGCAACTTCTTCAAATTGCCAATTTCCTTGATTGATAAACAGCTTGTTGTCTACGAGGTTGCCCGTCATGTAAACATCAAGAAGTCCATCATTATTTACATCTCCCAAAGCGACACCTGCGCCATTGTAAAAATTTCTATACGTATAAGGATTGAGATTTTCGGTGTATTCCAGTTCATTCAGGAATGATAAACCAGAAGTTTCAGACACTTCCTCGAAGAGTTGCTTGTCTGTTTTATTAGAGCAGGCAGATAAGAATAAAGCCGTTGATAGAAAAAATAGGAGTGCCCTCATAATGAAAAAATGGATTACCATTAAAGGTAATCCATTTTTAAATATGTCAAATGTATGAATTAGTAACCAGCATTTTGGGTAAGTGTACCCGCAGCAGCTTGAATTTGATCATTAGGAATAGGGAAGATTGTTCTGAAAGCAGCACTAGCAGGTTTTTCCCACCATGCAATACCCCATTTGTTAAATCTGATCAAGTCAGTTCTACGAATAGACTCTTGGAACATTTCACGACCTCTTTCTGCCAAGAACTGATCCTCAGTCATAGAAGAAAATGCCGCAACTCCAGCTCTTGATCTCAATTGGTTCACAAGCGCTAATGTTCCAGGATCACTCCAGTTTCCATTTAGTCTAGCTATGGCCTCAGCTTTGATCAATAAAACTTGTCCATAACGGAACAGCGTATAATCGTTATCCATTTCAGGCAACTGACCTACTTTGAAGCTATATTTACCTAATCTTGCTCCAGCTTGTCTACTTCCGCTCGGTGCAAGTTCGTTAATCGCAGGAGTGTAATTGATTGCCGCACCATCAGCATCCGCTGGATCGAAAGCCAAATCCAAAATTGGGTTACCATCTAAATCCGTTTGTGGACCGACAATAAAGTTGTTTGCTTTTCTAGCGTCTCCATTCTCATAAGAATTATAGAATTCCTCAAGTGTAGAGTAACCATTCCAAGGCTGTTGCTGTAAACGGTAAGTCAATTGGCTTGGGTAGTGTAAAGTCATTTGGGCAAAGTTCATTCCAGTTGCTGTTGCTTCATCATAAGGAATTACCCAAATGTGCTCTACGTTTTCAACGTTATCAGGAGCAAATACAGCAGCGTAGCTATCAGATAAGCTGTAGAAACCAGAGTTGATTACTGCATCAGCAGCATCAATGGCATCTTGCCATCTTGGAGTACCTGTGTAAACTTCAGCATTAAGATAAAGTCTAGCCAAAAGTGAATAAGCTCCACCTTTGCTCACTCTACCATAAGCAGGTCTGCCATCGATCAAATTAGGAATAGCAGCTAGTAATTCTGATTCAATGAATTCAAAAGCTTGAACTCTAGTGGCTTGTGGAGCATCAACACCTGGTACAGTTACCAATTTGATTCTGCCAAAAGCATCCATTAATCTCCAATAGTAAAGTGCTCTAAGTGTTCTTAGTTGTGCAATACCTTCAGCCCCAACTGTGTTTTCTTGGATCAAACGATTACACTCAGAAATACCACCGTAGTTATCATTCCACATACCATTCAAGGCTGGGTGAGTTGATTGCCATACGTGGCGGTGCATATCTAACCAGATACCCCCATCGAACCAGTCACCACCTTTTTGAGTGATTACCGCCTCATCAGAAGAAATTTCAACTACTGAGAAGTAGTTTCCGTGGTTAGCAGAACCATTCCTTAATCTTTGGAAAGCTCCTCCTAGACCATCTGCAGGAGTGGCTTTGTTGACGTTCTCACTTTGACCTAAACCAGGGTTAATTGGATCGAAATCTTCGGTGAAAGTGTCTTTAAGTTCCTCTTCTAGGTTCGTACACGCTCCTACTAAGAAAAGCGAGACGAACATTAATGTAATTTTAAATATGTTTTTCATTTTATAGTGATTTTAGAAACCTACGTTAACACCAAATGTGAAGGTCCTTGCGGTAAAATAGTTATATCTTCTATCAATACCAGGCGCAAGCACATTTGGATTTCCTGGAGAACCTCCGTTATCTACAGCTCCTCTGTCTTGTAAAGAAGGCTCTGGATCAATTCCTGTGTAGTTTGTGATAGTGAACACATTCTGAGCGTTAAAATAAACTCTGATGTTTTTGAAATTAGCATTATTGCTCATGTCAAAGTTGTAACCCAAAGTAACGTTATCCAATCTCAAGAAATCTGCTTTTTCAACATACAATGAGCTGAATTGAGCAACCTCCAATGAAGGTACTTGAAGATCAGTTTTTGTTCTGTTGTAAGAGTTAATTGCTCCTGGATCGATTGGCTCATAGAATGCTCTGAAAGTATTCACTAAGCTGTGACCGAAAGCTCCTCTGAAGAACAAGTTCAAATCCCAGTTTTTGTAAGTCATCGCGTTGGTCCAACCTAATTCTAAGCTAGGAACACCTTGACCTAATTCTTGGAAGTCACCATTGTCTGCAAGTGCATTACCTTGGTCAGTAATCAATTGACCGTCACCATTGAGGTCAGCGAAGATAGGAGAACCAGTATCACTAACACCTGTGTAAACAGGTCCCCAAATCTGACCGATTTGCTCACCTACTTTAATACGGATTACGTTTGTACCATTTTGACCTGGAGCACCAAGCTCAGCAATAGTCTGCTCGTCAATCACAAATTCCTCTAGGGTAGTGCTGTATGAAGATAAAACTAGACCAGGAGTCCAAGTGAAATCTCCAGAACCAATACCAGTGTAGTTCAAAGAAAGTTCAGCACCTTTAGTATTCAACTTACCAGCGTTTTCAAATCTTCTTGATGCACCGAATACTGCTGGGTCAACTTGTCTTTCCAAGATAAAGTCATTGATATCTCTTGTGTAAACATCAACCGTTCCAGATAACTTGTTATCCATTAGAGCGAAATCCACACCAACGTTGATTTCAGATTTTTCCTCCCACTTCAAGTCTGGGTTACCTGCTCTTGTTAAAGTTACAGATCCATCAAAAGAGTAGTTATATAAATCTTGAGCTAAACCTGATGGACCAGGAAGTGAACCTGTTACACCATAACCAGCTCTGAATTTCAATGTATTGAATCCACCTAAATCAGCGTATTTCAAGATGTCAACACCAGCACCTAAGGCCGGGAAAGTACCCCACTGATTGTCAGCTCCTAGTTTAGTTGAACCCTCTCTTCTGATTGATGCATTTAAGAAGATACCTTCATCAATTGTGAAATTTGCTCTTCCAAAGAATGCAATGATTCTGTTTTCTGGAGATTCGTAAGAGAATACATTTACTAATTGTGCTCCATTAACTCTATCTGCAGATAATGAAAGTACATTTAGTCCAATTGAATTCGTAGGGAAGTTACCTGCCTCTAAACCGAAACCTGTGAATTGCTCTTCTTGGAATGAATAACCACCAGTGATAGACATGTTCATGTTATCGTACTTTTTGGCATATGTTCCATAAGCTTCAAACAAAGTAAACTTTGATTCATCAGTTCTTCTGTTCGCCAAACCAGCTCTGTTCAAACCTCTAAAGAAAGAAGTGCTTGGATAGAATTGGCCTGCTGTGCTATTGTTCAACTGCTGAGCATAACTTGCTGTTACGTTCATACCATCAAACAATTCGTATGAAGCTTGAACGCTAAAGTTCAAATTTCTAGATTTTCCAACATTTTGGTTTTGCTCAATAATTGCAACAGGGTTGAAGTTATCGAACAAAATTGCTTGGAAGTACTCACCATTGTCGAAACGAACAGGAGCAGTTGGGTTGTAAAGGGCCGCATATCTGAAAGCTTCGTTGAAAGAGAACTCTTGCTCTCTATTGGTCATTGCCATGTTGAATTTGATATTCAACTTATCGTTCAATGCGTAGTGATCCAAAGAAGCCCTTGCGTTGATTTGATCAAAACCAGACTTTCTCAATACACCTTCTACATTTCTAAAGTTAGTAGACAAACGGAAAGTGGTATTCTCAGAACTACCAGAAACCGAAAGGTTATGCACTTGAGTAATGGCTGTTCTGGTAATTTCTTCTTGCCAGTCAGTTTCAGCACCTAGGTCGTTACCACCAGCAGCAATGTACTCGCTTGGAGTCATTACAGGTTGGAAGTTAGCAACAGAAGCAGCCGCAACATAACCATTGTATTCAGCAGATAGCCCTGAAGCTCCTCTGCTTCCTTGCTTAGTTGTTACAATGATAACACCAGCAGAACCCCTTGAACCGTAAATCGCAGCAGCTGATCCATCTTTCAATACATCAAATGTTGCAATATCATTCGGGTCTACGTTAGAGAGTGATGCACCAATTACTCCATCGATTACTACTAATGGCTCTACGTTAGAACCTACAGTAGATAGACCTCTTAATCTAATAACAGGTCCAGAGTTTGGATCACCACCTTTTTGATACACACTAAGACCTGCTACTTTACCTTGAAGAAGGCCAGAAGCTGAGTTAATGTTACCAATGTTAAAGTCTTTTGTGTCAAGACTTACCACAGAACTCGTGATCTCTTTCTTTTCTTGAGATCCGTAGCCCACTACTACCACTTCTTCTAACGAAGTTACATCAGGCTGTAACGTTATATTAATAGAAGTTTGATTTCCAACGGCCACTTCTTGCGAAATGTAGCCAATGAAAGAAAACGACAACACATCCGAGCTAGAAGCTTGAATGGTGTAGTTACCATCAATATCTGTAGGCACACCTCTTGATGTTCCTTTGATAGTGACGTTTACTCTTGGGATGCCTAATCCATCATCCCCACCCGTTACTTTACCAGTAACGGTCTTTTCCTGTGCCATTAACGAGCCCTGAAAGCCCACGCATAGTACAAGCAACACTAGTAAAAACTTTTTCATACAATCATTTTTAATTTTAACGGTTTAAGACCCTCAGTTAAGGGCAAAAAGTGCAATCGAATGCACAAAGTACAATTATTGACATTCATACATAAGTTCAATATTGTAAAATGTGCGCAATCGTTTGCAATTAATCACCCTGAACCACCTTTTTCACTGTTTTCTAGGAATTCCATGCTTTAATCTTCTTTAAATAGCAAGAGTTACAATCAAATATTCTGTGTATTCATCAAATTGAGCCTTGATGCATTTTCACTCACTTTGTACAGTTTGTTTAACAGAACACCCTTATAAGGTACAATTAAATTTTTATCTTTCCTCTTAAAAAGTGTATCAGTAGCTTTACGGCAATGAAATGGCTACAAATTCTATCTCTTGATTCTAAAGAAATTAATGATAATCAGACCAGAACAGTCTTCGATCGGGATTTTGATCGCATTATCTTTTCTCATCCCTTTAGAAAATTGCAAGACAAAACTCAGGTACATCCTTTGCCAGAGCAGGACTTTGTACACACGCGATTAACTCATAGCCTAGAGGTTTCCAGCGTTGGCCGATCGCTAGGACGTTTAGTTGGAGCACAGCTTTGTGAAAAATACGAGTACTTAAATACAACGGTCTCCTCACATGATTTTGGAGCAATTGTCGCTGCGGCCTCATTAGCCCACGATATCGGCAACCCTCCATTCGGGCATTCTGGTGAATCATCCATTTCTGATTACTTCATTAATAAGGAGGAATCGTGCAAGCCTTTCTTCAATAACAATGAGTGGGCTGACCTTATAAATTTTGAGGGAAATGCTCAAGGTTTTAGATTGCTCAACAAAACTGGTTACCAAGGACTGAGATTAAGTGCTGCGACACTTGCCACTTTCACAAAATACCCTAGACCTTCATTGGTCGAAAGTCAAGATAAGAAAAGACGAAGCCAGAAGAAGTTTGGGTTTTTCGAGCCAGAACGCATCACCTTTAGAAATATGGCCACCGAACTAGGTCTGGTCGAAGTGGGTCCAGATCAATGGTGCAGACATCCTTTAGCTTTTTTGGTTGAAGCAGCTGATGACATTTGTTACCATATAATTGATCTCGAAGACGGGTGCAATTTGGGCTTAGTCTCTTACGACCAAACCGTTTTACTTTTAGCTAATATTATAGGAGATAGATTTCAGCCTGAAAAACTGAATGCAATACCTAGCATTAAAGAAAGAATTGGTGTCTTAAGGGCGCTCGCCATTAATCAACTTATAGAAGAATGTGTTGCGCTATTTATGCAGAAAGAAGAAGAAATTCTTCGCGGTGAATTCGATCAATCATTAGCTGATGAAATTCCTTCTAAAGAGGCGATGTCCAAAATAATAGACGTCTCAATTACCAAAATCTATAGAAGCAGAAATGTTCTTGAAACCGAATCAGCAGGTTATAAGGTACTCAATGGTTTGCTCGAAATATTTGTGCCTGCTACTCTCGCAAGTCACGACAAAAAAATGTCCAAGAAAGACCAGACCTATTTTAGGCTGCTTCCTGATGAAACTCAATTAGAAATTAAGGAGGCCGCCACTCCCTATTTAGCCATTAGAGCAATGCTAGACTATGTGGCTGGAATGACCGATTCCAATGCTCTTAACCTTTACCGAATCATCATGGGAATTTCGCTTCCGGGTAGAAGGTAAGTGAGCTGAACTGTTCTTTATAAAATGCTGTTTTTCACGACTGTAAGAAAGGATTTCTATTACCTTTGTTGTCTTTGAAAAAAATGTGGTCTAAAATCCCCCATATCGTACTAAAATACAGGTTCGGCCTGATGCTTTTCCTGCTCATCTTCACGGTGTTCATGGGCTTCATGGCGCGTAATGTAAAAATGGCCTTCAATTTCAATACGGCCGTTCCAGAAACAGATGAAAATTATAAGTACTTCCAAAATTTCAAAAAGAACTTTGGGGAAGACGGAAACATACTCGTTTTAGGCGTTCGAGACAGCAGTTTATATGAAGTAGAAAACTTCAATAGATACATTGCTCTTAATAAGGAATTGCAAAATGTCGAAGGTATCACCAATGTGATCTCGTTGGCCACACTTCAAAGTATAGTCAAAGACACGGTCAACCAGAGTTTTGGACTCCAACCACTTATTACCAAAAACCCAAGCAACCAAGTCGAATTAGATTCCTTAATGGCTGCTGCGCTGAACTTAAAATTCTACAGCGGGCAAATCATGAATGTAGAAAATGGGGCTACATTGATTTTGATCACCATGGACAGGGAAGTTTTGAATTCAAAGCTTAGAAACGATGTTGTAGGTGACATTCAAAAAATAGGAAGTTCCTTTTCTTCAGACACAGGAATTCAGCTGCATTATTCAGGCATGCCTTTCGTAAGGACGGTAATGCAGGAAATGACATCAAAAGAACTCAAGCTATTTATTGTGCTGTCTATTGCCATTACCGCACTTATCCTCTTTCTCTTTTTCAGATCATGGACAGCAGTAGTATTCCCGTTGATCGTTATCGGAGTAGTTGTGACTTGGGTATTGGGCACATTAGGCATTTTAGGTTACGATATCAATGTATTAACAGGACTTATTCCCTCCATTATTATAGTAATAGGTATACCCAATTCTATCTACCTATTAAATAAGTATCATCAAGAATTTGCCAAGCATGGCAATAAAATGCGTGCGCTTAGCTTAATGATCAGAAAAATTGGTCTGGTAACCTTTATCACCAACTTCACTACAGCAATTGGTTTTTTAGTGCTCGTCACTACGAATATCAAATTACTTACAGAGTTTGGATTAGTAGCTGGTATCAACATTCTGGCCACCTATGTGGTAAGCATGGTGTTAATTCCGGGTATTTTTTCATATCTGCCAGCGCCAAAACCTGCACAGCTAAAGCACCTAGAATTTAAATTCTTAGGCCGCTTTTTAACGCTTCTAGATTTACTTGTGCACAGACATCGTTATCGCGTGTTCATTGTTACCACAGTAGTGCTTGCCGTTTCGATATTCGGAATCACTAAGCTCTATTCGGTAGCTTACATGGTGGACGACATTCCAGAAGAGTCGCGACTAAAACAAGACCTTTATTTCTTCGAAGAAAGCTTTAGTGGTGTACTTCCCTTAGAGATCATTATCGATTTTGGTAAACCTCGATCTTCTCTCAATGCTAGGAATTTACGTAAAGTAGAAAGACTCGAAGAAGGTTTAGACTCTATTGATTTTGTTTCGCAACCCGTTTCAATTGTAAGTTTTGCTAAAGCGGTGCGTCAAGCCTATTATAATGGCGACTCAAAACGATACAGTCTACCTAGCCCAAGTGATAGAAATGCGATTCTTAGCTACTTAAGTAATCAAAATGATAATAAAACCTTCCTCAATAGTTTTGTAGACACCACTGGCCAAGTGCTCCGTGTTTCTCTCAAGACTTGGGATCTTGGTTCTGTCAAAATGGATTCATTAATCACCAATGTTATCGAACCTAGAATTGATGAGGTTTTCGGTGATGACACTGAGATTCAAACCAGTGTTACCGGTTCAACACTGCTGTTTGTGAAAGGCAATAAATTCCTGATTAAAAACTTAAGGATGTCTTTGCTGTTGGCCTTTGCCATTATTGCCATTATCATGGCCATTTTATTCGCGAATTTTAGAATGATCATCATCTCAATGGTGCCTAACTTCATACCACTGATTCTCACAGCAGGTATAATGGGTTATTTTGGCATACCACTGAAACCAAGTACGGCTTTGATCTTTAGTATTGCCTTCGGTATCTCAGTTGATGATTCTATTCACTTCTTAGCTAAATACAGACAAGAACTTTTTGCAAATAAGTTCTTCGTTCCAATTGCCATAAGTAAAAGTATCAAGGAAACTGGAGCAAGTATGCTTTATACCTCGATTGTCCTTTTCTTCGGATTTGTCATTTTTGTGTTTTCCGATTTTGGGGGAACAGTAGCACTAGGTTTATTGACTTCGCTCACACTCTTATTTGCCATGGTGACGAACCTTACAGTCTTGCCAGCATTGCTGATGGTATTTGATAGTGGAAAACGAAACAAAAACCGACATCCTCTGATTGAACACTATGAATTTTATATCGAAGATGAAGACGAAGAAATTGATACTCAGAATCTGCTAATTAAAAACAATGATCCATTTGTTGGGTCGACAGACAAAAATAATATTGATTCCTAAAGGCCATTTCAGGCCATTCCCATAAACAAGGAGTAAAAGTGAAAAAGTACAACGAATATAAGAATCCGAATTATGCTGAAATAGGGGAGCAAATGCTCGATTTCTGGAAGAAGAACAGCATATTCGAAAAATCAGTAGACACTAGAGAAGGGCAACCTTCTTTTACCTTTTATGAGGGGCCGCCATCAGCCAATGGCACCCCAGGGATTCACCATGTAATGGCGAGAACCGTAAAAGATATTTTCTGCCGTTACAAAACGCAAAAAGGCTTTCAAGTAAAAAGAAAAGGAGGCTGGGATACCCACGGACTTCCTGTCGAACTTCAGGTAGAAAAGGAATTAGGTATTACTAAAGAAGACATTGGTAAGAAAATTTCTGTAGAAGAATACAATCAAAAGTGTCGTGAGGCGGTAATGAAATTCAAAGATCAGTGGGACGATCTTACTGAAAAAATGGGCTATTGGGTAGACTTAGAAAACCCATACATCACCTTCGAAACCAATTATATCGAAACGCTTTGGTCGCTTTTAAAACGACTTTACGATAAAGACCTTATTTATAAAGGCTACACCATTCAGCCTTATTCACCAGCAGCAGGTACAGGTCTTAGTTCACACGAATTGAACCAACCAGGCACTTATCAAGATGTGAAAGACACGTCTATGACGGCCATGTTTAAAGTAGAAGGCACAGAAAACGACTTCTTCTTGGCCTGGACCACTACCCCTTGGACATTGCCTGCCAACAACGGTTTGGCCGTTGGCGCTGGTATTGAATACGTAAAGGTGAAAACCTTCAATCAATACACTTTTGAGCCAATCAATGTGATTTTGGCAAAAGACAGGCTGGCTTCATTCTTCAGCGATAAGGCAAAAGAAATTAAGCTGGAAGATTACAAGCCCAATGATAAGCTGATTCCTTTTGAGGTAGTTGAAAGCTTCAAAGGACGCGATCTAGCGGGTAAGAGCTACGAGCAATTGATGCCATACATTCCTCTAGAAAAACCAGCTTTTACGGTGGTTATCGGTGATTTTGTGACTACGGAAGATGGTACGGGTATCGTTCATATTTCGAAAACCTTTGGCGCAGACGATTACCGTGTTTCGGTGATGAATAACATGCCAGGTGTATTTGTGAAAGACGAAGAAGGTAAGGATGTTCCGATCGTGAACAAGCAAGGAAAGTACGTGGCTGAGATCACTGACTTTGCTGGCATGTATGTAAAGAACGAATATTATTCTGATGAAGAACGTCCTGAAAAATCGCTCGATGTTTTAATTTCCATCAAACTGAAAGAAGAAAATAGGGCTTTCAAAGTAGAAAAATACGAGCACTCATACCCGCATTGCTGGAGGACAGATAAGCCAATTTTATACTATCCACTAGATTCGTGGTTCATTAAAACCACAGCGTTCAAAGATCAAATGGTGGCTTTGAACAAAACGATTAACTGGAAACCCGCCTCAACAGGCGAAGGCCGTTTTGGTAACTGGCTGGAAAACCTCGTGGATTGGAACCTAAGCCGTTCTCGCTATTGGGGAACTCCATTGCCAATTTGGGTTTCGGAAGATATGAAAGAGCAGAAATGCATTGGTTCATTGGCAGAATTGAAAGCCGAAGTTGAGAAATCAATTGCGGCTGGTTTTATGACTGAGAGCATTGGCGAAGACTTCGATTTACATAGACCATACGTGGACGATGTGTATTTAGTGAGTGATTCTGGTCAGAAAATGACTAGAGAAGCTGACCTTATTGATGTTTGGTTCGATTCAGGCGCCATGCCTTATGCGCAATGGCATTATCCTTTCGAGAACAAAGAAATTTTCGAATCGAATTTTCCAGCTGATTTTATAGCTGAAGGAGTTGATCAAACCCGTGGTTGGTTCTTTACACTTCACGCCTTAGCGGTAATGCTTGAGGGCAAAGTGGCGTTTAAGAATGTAATCGCCAATGGTTTGGTGCTCGATAAAAACGGCAACAAAATGTCGAAGCGATTGGGCAATGCCATCAACCCGTTCGAAACCATCAGCAATTTTGGCCCAGATGCCACACGTTGGTACATGATCTCCAACGCAAACCCTTGGGACAACCTCAAATTCAACATTGAAGGCGTAGGCGAAGTACAGAGAAGGTTCTTCGGAACGCTTCAAAACACCTATGCCTTCTTTGCATTGTATGCCAATTTAGATGGTTTCACTTTCGAGGATGCTGAAATTCCTTTGAACGAAAGACCAGAAAGTGACCGTTGGATCTTGTCTCGATTGAATAGTTTGATCAAGGATGTAGACCAAGCCTACAACGATTACGAACCTACCAAGGCTTCACGAATGATCATGGATTTTGTGACCGATGAAGTCAGTAACTGGTATGTGCGTTTGAACAGAAAACGTTTCTGGAAAGGCGATTACGACCAAGGCAAAAAAGCGGCTTACCAAACACTTTATACTTGCTTGGTAACCGTGGCTAAATTGGCCGCACCGATTGCACCATTCTACATGGATCGTTTGTACAAAGACTTAAATGCAGTGTCTGGTAAAGAAGGCTTCGAATCGGTTCATCTTTCTGATTTTCCTGTGGCAGATGAAGCTTGCATTAATGCAGATTTAGAAGCACAAATGATTTTGGCACAAACCATTTCTTCATTAACACACTCTATTCGTAAGAAGGAAAAAATCAAAGTACGTCAGCCATTAACTAAAGTGATGGTGCCTGTTTTAGATGAAAAAACCAAGCAGTACATAGAGGCCGTTCAGGATTTGATCATGACGGAAGTCAATGTTAAATCTGTCGAATTCATTGATGACGCTTCGGGCATTTTGGTGAAAAAGGTGAAGCCTAACTTCCGCAGTTTAGGTCAAAAATTTGGCCCTAAAATGAAGTTAGTTTCAGCCGCCATTGGCCAATGGACTAAAACGGAAATTGCTGCCATCGAAAAGAACGGAAGCCTAGATATTAATTTAGAAGGAGAGGTGGCGACACTTTCTTTAGAGGATGTTGAAATCTCTAGCGAAGACATTCCGGGCTGGTCGGTAGCGAGCGAAGGCAAAGTAACGGTAGCACTCGATATCTCAATTACTGAAGCGCTTCGTGCCGAAGGTATAGCCCGTGATTTTGTGAACAGGATACAAAACCTAAGGAAGGATTCGGGCATGGATGTTCAAGACAAGATCAACATCGTGGTCGCCAAAAACGAAGACCTGATCAATTCGGCCCTGACTACTAATAAGGATTATATCTGTGAAGAAACTCAGGCGGTGAGTTTAGAAATTGTTGAAATGCTCTCTGGTGCAGAAAGTATTGAGATTGACGATTGGAATATTGATTTGACGATCACGGTTAACTAAACCACTTGAATTTCAAGTACTCAAAATACTTCCTCCTCACATTGGCCGCCATCCTGATTGATCAAGCGGTCAAGCTTTATGTGCACTTTAATATGGTACTGGGCCAAAGTGGGGAGGTCAAAGTTTTTGGCGATTGGTTTAAGCTCCATTACATATTGAATGAGGGAATGGCCTTTGGACTTCGCTTCGGGTCAGAATGGGGTAAACTGGGGCTTACGGCCTTCAGAATGACCGCCATGGTTTTTATCTCAGTATATCTCTTTAAGCTGGCCAAAAAAGGCATGAATGCGGGACTATTATGGAGCATCGCCTTAATTCTTGGTGGCGCTATAGGCAACGTAATCGACAGTATTTTTTACGGTGTCTTTCTGAACAATGCTCCTTATGATGCAATAACGCCATGGTTTCATGGCAAAGTAATCGACATGTTCTATCTAGATCTTTGGGAGGGCTATGTAGCAGACTGGGTACCTCTTTGGGGCGGAAAGCAAATTGCACTTTGGCCGATTTTCAATGTAGCAGACATGTGCATTTTCGCGGGTGTGGCCTTGATCCTAGTTTTTCAAAAGCGATTTTTCTCGCATCGCCCGAATCACTCAACAACAGCATAACCTACAAAAACATAAGGCCGTTCTGTAATCAGAACAAGCGTTATTAAATATTCCACCCCTCGTAGTACATCATGCGCTTTATAAGAAAAGCAACCCTTTGCTTTTAAAAATCAGTCACTCTTTAATCTTAGCCCTAAAAGTACCATAAGTAAATTCAAGTTTTTCTGGTGGAGTAGGACCATCTTCATCATCTCGTGATAAGTTTAAAGAAACATTAAATATGCCTTCAATGTAGTTTTTAGATGCGTTGTAATTCAATATTTGGATAAAGTTGTCAGTGGCTGTTGTATCCAGCTCATATATATCTCCAACAACATCTCCATCATCAATTATAGTACTATAATTTGCCGAAATTAATCCCTTTTGGTTTTGTCGATTTAGAGTAACAATCTTTTGTTTTTTGAAATTGATAACAAACTGACGAATGTCAAAAGTCTCCCTCCAGAAACCTTGCTCACTAAAAGTATCGGCCCTTAAAATATATGTTGAGTCTGTTATGCTGCTCATATAGCATTTTGCTGTCCATGTCTCTCCATTTTTTAGGGCAGTTACCTCACCCGTATAAATATCCGGTATTGCATCATCATTGCTACAGGAGAAAAATAATATTGCAGTCAAAAACAAGAAAAACGACCTCATGATTAATTCTTTATAAACTTTATAGTCTTTTCGAACCCACTTAAATTACTGATTTTCAACAAGTAAATCCCTGACTTTAAATTTGAGGTGTTCAATGTTTGCTTACTATTACTAGGGTCGATTGAAGAAAACGTGGACTCTACGATGATATTACCTTCGAAATCAACCACCCTGACCAAAGTAGCTCTTTCAGACAATGGCAGTTGATAAGACAATAAGTAAGAGGTCGGATTGGGGAAAACGATCAGTTCGTTTTCTTCAAAATTATTTTCTGTGGCCAAATCGCTTCGATTATTAAAGTCCATCAAAGTACTGTCAGGGCACACCGTGCAAGGGCCACCGTCCAAAAATGAGTTTCTTACGAAATGGTAGTCCGAGGCCGTCTGACTGCTGCCATCACTCATATTAAGCACAACTTCTAAGTCCTGATCTGTAGGCATGGTGAAACTGAGATTGGGTGCGCTTCCTACTGTGTAATAGCCCGTTCCCGTATTCACCCTCCATTGGTAGGTGTATGGACTCTGCCCATTCGTGGTAGCAGCCGAAAAAGAGAGTCCATCGCCATTATTAGCTGTACTGGGTCCATATATTGTAACGCTAAAGTTGGGTTGTGTGAATCTGAAGTCCTCCAAAATATGCCCGTTATTATTGATGGTTTTAACGTTAAAGCTAATGCCTACAACACCAGTAGCTTTGTTCTGATGTGTGACACTAGGATTAGAAAAATGTAAAACCCTTTCTCTATTATTATCTGGTGTACCCATAATAGATCTGTATTTATCCAGAAAAGGCCATATTCCCGAATTCCAAAAATGTCCGTGCGCATCCCCAGGAGTATCATCTACAGCAAATTGATGTCTTGCGCCAAATAAATGAGCAGTTTCGTGAACCCAGGTAATATTAGAGGTTGCAGCAGCCACTTGTACTATCCCATAAGCATCATCCTCATCAGGGCCTATTTCCGAAACAACTCCAGCAACACCAGGATAATTACCCGAAGTGAACAGTAATACAATATCAGCCTCAAAATCATCACGAAGCTGCTGCGCCTGTGTATTGTCTCTTAGGTCTTTAACATCTTGTGAAATATTATTCCCATCACTATTCTCAATAAAGCTAAAAGGCTGTACTCCCGCCAGCACAAGACTTGAAACAACTTGGCTATTGACGGAAGCCGAAACCCATTGAGCCCTTGCCGTATTTGCCAGGTCATTCATATTCAATCCCGTACCTGCCGCGGCAGGCGTGTACAAAACGAGTACCTTTATTGAGGCATTCGGGCTTGCACGGGCAAAACTTTGACTGGACATTGCTCCTTTATATTGTTGGTTTTGATCATTTACTTTGCTCTCAGGAGTATTTTCATTGGTATCGGGAGTCGCACAACTAAGTTGGTTGAGCTTTTTCATATTGTATTCGACCAACGCGGCATACCCATTTTCCAAATATTGAATATCATAAACCGCGCCCTTATCTCTTATCTGTCCAAAGGTTCTACCATTTTCAGAGATTAACATGACCTGTCCCCCATTGAATGTCCCATTGTATTGAAAGTTAGATTTTGAACTGTAATCTATTCTCTGAGTTTTGGAATGAACGCGCCCCAGTCTTCCAGGCATGTCGAATTCAATTCTGTCATTCTTAACAGCTTCAGCCAAATTTGATACCTCAATTATTTTTACACTAAGATAATCATCAGATTGCTTAAGTTTTTGAATACGTGCCTGCTCTACTGTTGATAATTTCTGCAGAATTTAGTCAGGCATGCTCTTAAGAGCTACGGGGCTTTTTAACGTTTCCTGTGCAATGGCCTTCGTTCCCACTAGCACAAATAGAGCTAAGATAAAGGTAAATTTTTTCATATTGTTTTTAGTTTGAGTTATTCATCACTGGCTTATACGATTCAATTTTTTTCAATTATATAGGCATAGTGATACAATTATATACTATTTATTTCATAATTCATGGATATCGCAAAAGGAATTTTCAAAAGTTATACATAAAGCATTTTAGTATATGTAAAGGGCTGCGATGGGGTCTAGAAAATGCATAAAGAACTACCCTTTTTAGAATAGAGATAGCACACTGCATAATATGGTTTAGTAATTGGATATAAAACAAATCAATTGTCTACCAGGTATACTCTCTTCTTTCTTAAAATATTTTAATACAAGAAAAAGGTAAAACTATTTCTTATTTACATCATAATCTGATACCTTAACTAACCAAATAGTTTTTAAAGATCAGATATGAAAAATCGAATTTTAACATTGATGGCTTCGGCAGCGCTACTGTTTGCCCTTCCATTGTTCACTTATGGCTTGCAAGAGCTCCCTAAAGACCCATCCGTTAAGATTGGTCAACTCGAAAATGGCTTCACCTATTATATTAGAAAGAATGCCAAACCAGAGCATCGAATCGAATTTAGATTAGCAGTAAAAGCAGGTTCGATTTTAGAAGATGATGATCAACAAGGGTTGGCACACTTCACCGAGCATATGCTTTTCAATGGTACCAAAAACTTCGAAAAGAATGAATTGGTGAGTTTTCTTCAAAAAATGGGGCTTGAATTTGGTGGCGATCTGAACGCCTACACCAGCTTCGATGAAACTGTCTACATCCTGCCTACGCCAACAGACGACAAAGAAAACTTAGATAAAGCCCTTACGGTGCTCAGCGATTGGGCCCACAATGCCACTTTTGACAACGCAGAAATTGATAAGGAAAGAGGCGTTGTAATGGAAGAGTGGCGGCTCAGACTGGGTGCCTACGAACGAATGAGACAAAAAACTTGGCCTGTTGTATTGGCAGGTTCGCGCTATGCCGAACGATTGCCCATCGGCAAGCCCGAAGTACTGGCCAATTTTGAATATGATGCCGTAAAACGTTTTTATCGCGATTGGTACCGACCCGATTTAATGGGAATCATTGCTGTGGGCGATTTCGATCCAGCTGAAATGGAAGCCAAAATCAAGCAATATTTTGGGCCAATTGAGAATCCAGCCAACCCTAAGAAAAGAGAATACTACGATCTTCCACCCTTTAAAGGTACAAGGGTGGCCGTGGCTACCGATGACGAAGCCACAGGAAGTTCTATCTCAGTAAGTTTTATTACACCCGGCACCACCAAACCTGAAAATACCAAAAAAGCCTTTAGAGAAGGGATACTGAATGGGCTTTATTCACAAATGATCAACCAACGGTTAAGCGAAAAAGTACAGTCCGAGAATCCTCCATATTTGTTCAGTTTTAGCGGCTATGGTGGCTCATTAGGCAAATACAAAAAGGAATACAGCATTTACGTGAGCGTAAAAGACGGGATGTTCAAAGAGGGGCTTCAAGCCGCCATGGTTGAAAATGAGAGAGTCCGCAGGTATGGATTCACCGATGGAGAACTTGAGCGTGTAAAAGCACTTTATTTGAATTCGTACGATAGAAGGGCAAAAGAAGCCGATAAAGCAGAATCTGGTCGAATCGTAAATACCTATGTCCAACATTTCCTGAATGGCGGAACCGTACTTAGCGAAAAACAGCAATTGGATTTAATGAATGAATTGCTTCCTACGATAAAAGTGGAAGAAATCAATGAATTGGTAAAAGGTTGGATTACTGAAGACAATCAAACGATTACGATAGAAGCCAAGGCTGATCAAGAAGCAAACATCCCTTCTGAAAGTGAATTGAAATCCATCATGACGGGAGTCAGGAGCGATGCATCCATTGAGCCATATGCCGAAGAAAAATTAGCAAGCACATTAATGACTTCTGTACCAAAGGCAGGAAAAATAGTCAGTGAAAGCACTAATGCTGCGACCGAGATAACCAAACTTGTACTTTCAAACGGTGCTGTAGTGTATCTAAAGCCAACAGATTTCAAAAATGATGAGGTAAGAATGAGTGCTTACAGTGCTGGGGGTTCATCACTTTACAATGTAGATGAATATATGAGTATCGTGAATGCAAGTCAGGTGGTGTCACAACTTGGCCTTGGCGAATTTAGCCAAATCGATTTAGGTAAATTCATGACAGGAAAAACGGCTTCGGTAAACGCTTATATCGGGCGGTATGAAGAAGGAATGTCGGGTTTTTCGAGTTTAAAAGATTTAGAAACCTTTTTCCAAATGGTCAATTTGAAGTTTACAACGGTTCGTGAAGATGAGCAGGCCTTTAATAGCTGGCTTACCAGGACCAAAACCCTTTATGCCGATTTCGGTTCAAGCCCAGATATTAAATATCAAATTGAATCTCAAAAAATTCTCTACGGAGATAACCCTTGGGTCCGTGGACTTCCAACTCCAGAGGAAATGGATAAAATTTCATACAAAAGGGCCATTGAAATCTATAAAGAGCGCTTTGCAGATGCCAGTGACTTCAGTTTTGTATTCGTAGGAAACATCGACATGACGACCTTTAAGCCACTGCTAGAACAGTACATTGCCAGTTTGCCCGCAACGAACAGCAAAGAGTCGATCGTAGACCTCAACGTATTACCAGTTTCGGGTGTGGTCAATGAAAATGTATACGCAGGAGTGGACGACAAAAGTAACGTGAGCATCACCCTAAGTGGGGATTACGATTATACTTTAGAGAATAACGGACTGATGAGCACTGCTGCAAGCATTCTGACCAATAAAATGATCGAAACCCTGCGCGAAGATATGGGTGGCGTTTATGGCGTGGGTGCAAGGGCCTCGCTATCAGACACGCCTCAAGAACGATTCACATTTTCCATTTCTTTCCCATGCAAACCAGACAATGCCGATGCACTGGCCGAAGCCGCCTTGAATGAGTTAGAAAAACTCAAAAAAGGCGAATTCACTGATGAAGACCTGCAAAAAGTAATCACTGCGCGTATTCAAAATTACGATGAGCAAATTAAAACCAATGGCTATTGGGAATCCATGATTCAAAGCTACGCCAAAGCAGAGGTGGGCTTCGAAGAAATCCTAAAGTCAAACGATAGGAATAAAGCCATTACAAAAGAACAAGTCGTGGCGGCAGCCAATCGTTATTTGACTGGTGAGAATATGGTCAAGATCGTAAAGCTCCCAGACAATTATAAAAAAGGAGACAGTAATTTAAATCAGGAAATCAAAAAGAATTAACTCGATCGAATTGGGCAAAAAAAGGGATGGGCGAATTGCCTATCCCTTTTTTATTTTCAATGTTAACTCAATGTTAATTTAATATTACCAAAAAGTTTCTTACCTTTGATGGTTATTCACCAAAAAAACACGGAGGCATGGAAACTGAAAAAGTAATTGAAGGAAGAATTGAGGAGTTAAAGTGGAAGTCTTTACCTCCTTTCGAAAGATTAGTTCAAAACAAAGAAAGCTTACAAAACAATAAGTTCAATACAAAAGAGCGGCTGAAAGAACTTAACTGGTATCTGCTGTCCTCTAACGTGCTCATCATTATGATGTCACTTGGAGTAGCCGTTTCTGTATTTCTTCAGCAAGTTGGGTTAGAAGTCGTATGGTTTTTCGTTTTTGCCTTGGCGCTATTATTGGCCCAAAGGTTAGAATTGAGCTATAGATTGAGCAATCTCAACGAAGTCAAATTTTTGAAGAAGCTAAGGAAGGACATTAAATGAGTGATTCATAAAAGGATCACTTCATTTACGATTGGTTGCCCAAATTCCTTGGCCAACAAAACCAAAATTTTATTCTTGGACATATTAAGCTCGTGCCGCAGCGGTGCAGAGCTCAAGTGTACATAGAGCTTTTTGTCCTTGATGTAAATCTTAGTCGTGCGCTTGGCAATCGCAAGCCCCATTACCCTCTCCCAAGAGTTGATCAAATTCGTTTCATTGAACTTTTGCTCAATATTGAATGATTTGAGCATATCTTTCACTGCATCACCAATATTTTCTGGCTGGCTCTTTCTAGGTGCTTTATAGTATCTCTCGCTCACTTTTTGCTCTTTCAGATTAAAGGTAAGGCTTCATTGGGTCAGATTTGTACTGGAAGCCAAATTAGATGATATTTAACTCAAATTCAGTAGCATTTTCAATGCATCTACTTGGGCATAGGCTACGAAAGCTCATCGAAAACAAATAAGTCAGCGGCAATTTTATCTGCCAAGAGCTTTCCTTTGTTGGTCAGGGTAATACATTGTTCTTCGATTTCAATCATTCCCTGAGTAAAAAGTCCGTACAAATAATCCTCTCTCAGCGCCAAAAGATTCACTCCGTATTTTGACGTCAGAATCTGATTATCGCAACCCCATTTAGTCCTTAAACTTGTTAAGATGTATTCGTTCATTTGATCCTCACGCGTCAAAATGATCTTTTCAAATGGAATTTTTCTTTCCGCTAAACTCTTCAAATACTTAACGTTGTTCGACACATTAGCCTGTTTGAAATTACCGTTGAAAGAGTGCGCTGAAGGCCCAATTCCAAGATATTTCTCTTGTTTCCAATAATTGCTGTTATGCTGAGATTCATAGCCTGGCTGAGCAAAATTTGAAATCTCATATTGCTCATAACCATAACGGTTGAGTGTTTCAGTTAAAATCTCGAATTGTTGGGCGGCATATTCCTCCTCTACATCCTCCATTTTTCCTTTCGCAACCCAATTCCCAAAGGCTGTTTTCGGCTCGATCGTCAAACAATAAGAAGAAATATGCTCGGGCCTCATCAATACGGCTTTCTTCAAATCGCTTAACCATAAATCATGATTTGGCGCTGGCAAAGCATAAATTAGATCGATACTAATGTTCTCGAAACCAGCCTTCCGAGAATCATAAAAACACTTTTCGGACTGCTCGGCATTATGCTGGCGGTTCATCCATGCCAAATGCGACCCATGAAAAGACTGAATCCCAATACTCAATCTATTGATGCCCGCTGCGCGAAAAAAGGAGAGTTGATGAAGGTCAAGGTCATCCGGGTTGGCTTCTAAAGTGACTTCAGGATTGCTCGAGAGATTAAAATAATAGCGAATCTGTTTCAAAATACGCTTTACATGCTCCTCATTCATCAAGGAAGGAGTCCCGCCTCCAAAATAAATGGTATTTACCTGATCATTATTAAAATAGCTGGCCTGCAATTCGAGTTCTACACAAATCGCATCAATCATTTCGTCCATCTGATGAACCGACTGGGTGAAATGAAAGTCGCAATAATGGCAAGCTTTCTTGCAAAATGGAATATGAATGTATAATCCGGCCAAAGAATCGTTAATTTGAAGCTAAATTTCGCTGAATGTCGAAGATATACTTAAAGTATATTTATTACTCGATCCTGATGTTAATTTTCTGTTCCCCAGTGTTGGCGCAGAAAAAATACATGCTTGATATCCTCACGAGTGATCAGGATAAATCAGCGCTAAGGAAATTAAAATATTCAAGAGAATTTTCTGATTCATTAAGTCTGATTCAAACTGTAAATGGTGTAGTAAGCACCCTTCATTCAGAAGGGTATTTATTGGCGCAACTCAACACTATAAAATCAAACATAACCACCTCTACAATTGAAGCCCACCTTTCAGTCGGAGAAAAATTTCAATGGATACGGCTTTCAGAAGGAAACGTGGAGAAAGCCCTTTTAAGAAGAAGCGGGTTTAAAGAAACGCAGTTCTCAGAAAAGCCCTTTCGGTTCGATCAAGTGGCTAAGCTAGAAAAATCATTGCTCACCTTTGCCGAAAGAAATGGCTATCCTTTTGCCAGCCTGAAATTAGATTCGCTTAGGCTTGAAGCCAATAAAATTGGTGCTTCACTTAATTTAGACCTAGGCCCGCCCATCTCCTTCGACAGCTTGGACATAAAAAGCAATTTTGAAATCAAGAGCCGTTTTCTTGGTAATTACTTGGGCATCAATCAAAACAGCCTCTATGACCAAAGGAAGATCAACTTCATAGGCCAAAGGCTACGAGGTTTGCCTTATTTAAGATTGAGCGAAGCCCCCGTATTGACCTTTCAAAACTCTGAGGCCACGGTGCATCTTCAACTTGAAAAAAGACCCGTCAATCAAATCGATGCCATAATTGGATTTCTGCCCAATTCCAGCCGATCTAATCAATTGTTAGTGACTGGCCAAGTCGATATTGATTTGTTAAATCCTTTTGGATCAGGTAAAAAAATTGGTCTGCATTGGAGAAGGCTAAGCGAAGAAACCCAAAGTCTAATCTTGCAATATGAGCATCCTAACCTTGTTGGCAGCCCCTTAGATTTTAGCTTTGAATTCGACTTTTTAAAACAGGATACGCTTTTTACAAAGCGCAACCTAGACCTAAAATTTTCTTATAACTTAGGCGGAAACAGTTTTCTCAATGTTTTTACAAAAGTTGAAGGGACTGACCTCATTGGGGTTCCAAAACTCGAATCGAACGGCAGGCCGAACGTAATTGATTTCGACCTGACCTCATATGGCTTGGGCTTTGAATGGAATAATTTCAACGATCCATTTGTGATTACAAGAGGTACAGGCTTGTCGATAAGTGCTTCCACAGGCAATAAAAAGATCCGGCCCAATAATGGCCTTTCATCGGAAGTCTATGAAGACCTGGATTTAAAAACGCTGCAATACACCTTTACTGCCAATTTTGAGCATTATTGGCGAATCAAGCAGAATTTCGTGCTCGTGAACAAGCTTAATGGTGGATTAAAAATAAATGATGATCTCTTTCAAAATGATGCATTCAGATTGGGCGGGCTGCAAACGCTCCGAGGGTTTAATGAAAACCTCTTTTTCGCCTCACAATATGCACTCACCACACTAGAGGGCAGATTGCTTTTTGACGAAAGTTCCTATTTGTTACTTTTTACAGATTTAGCCTATATCAAGAGCGACTTTCAGCAAATCAACTCAAGCGAACTTGCCCAGGGTTTGGGAGCAGGATTAAGTTTTGCAACCGACTCTGGAATATTTAATTTTGTTTATGCCTTAGGGAGTGCAGACCGCATTGGGGCATTTAATTTTAATCAATCCAAAATCCACTTTGGCTATACCACAAGGTTTTAATATGATGATTTACAGTCAATTGGAAATGGTTGCCAGCAGAGATGCATTTATTGTTTTACTCATGCTTTTGCTGATTGCTTTTGCAATATCCAAAGTCGCTTTCCCGAAGGTATTCTCTGAATTGATTTCCCCTAATAAGCTTTTTGGTTTTAGGGTGCGCGAAGATCTAGGTACAAATCTAAGGCCTTTTAGCTCGGAGCATCTTTACTTTACTGCGCTCAGTTCTTTAAGTATTTCTTTTGTTGGGCTTTATCTTCTAAATTCTTTGGCCATTGGTTCATTGCCCGATTACCTTATCATTGATCATTTTGGTGTTGCTATTTTGCAGTGGCTTGGTTTGGCGCTCGGATTAAATATTCTGGTCTACATTAAGTTCATGTTAATTTTAATCTTCGCCTCACTCTTCGATATGAAGGAGGCGATTTCGCGACATTTTATAGATATGATCAACGCTTCGTTGTTTTTCTTTCTAATAATGCTGCTTTTCCTTGGGCTAATCAGTCTTTCATCATTCATTCCAAATCCCCAATACGTACATGCAGCAGTACTTGTGGCGATTCTATTCTACTATTATAGAGGACTATTGATTTACGTGAGATTGCTGAACGAACGGGCACATAGCAAATTATATATATTTTCGTACATTTGCGCCACAGAACTGGCCCCACTCACAATTGGGTTGGTCTTAATTTTCAATAGCCAAATCTAGCAGAACAAGTATAGAACTTATGTCTAATAGTACACAAGAGGACAGGCTTAAAGAGGTCAAGAGCATCCTAGTATCTCAGCCCAAACCATCTGATGATAAATCACCTTATTATATTTTAGCCAACAAGTATAAGATCAAAATTGATTTTAGGCCATTCATTCAGGTGGATCCGATTAACGTCAAAGACTTTAGAAAACAAAAAGTTGATGTTCTGAAACACACGGCTGTAATCTTTACCAGTAGAAATGCGGTTGACCATTTTTTCAGGCTTTGCAAGGAACTGAAAGTTGAAGTGCCTGCCGACATGAAATACTTTTGCATTTCTGACCAAACTGCAAATTATTTGCAGAAATACATTGTGGTGAGAAAGCGGAAAATCTTCACTGGATCAAGGACCGCACAAGATCTTATTGAGATATTAAAAAAGCATAAGAACGAAAAGTACATCTTTCCATGCTCGAACATTCGCAAAGAAGACATCCCTGTTTTCTTGGAGGAGCAAAATTATCATTTCACAGAGGCCATTATTTACGAGACCGTGGCAAGTGATCTGTCAGATTTGGATGATGTACTTTACGATATCATAGCTTTCTATAGTCCGAGCGGAATCAATTCTCTTTTTGTGAACTTCCCGAAGTTCAAGCAAAATAATACAAGAATAGCCGTTTTTGGGCCGACTACGGCACAAGCGGCACGCGAAGCTGGACTTATCATTGATATAGAAGCGCCATTACCAAACGCCCCTTCTATGACAGGAGCCTTGGAGCTTTACATCAAAAAGGCCAACAACCTGGATTAACGATTGGCTTTTGGCGGTAAGCGGCAATGCCGTTTTCTTGTAATATATTTATCGCTACTGAATATTTCGGTTAGATTTGTCGTTACGAGATTATGATTAGAACTCTTCGCTACACATTGGTTCTTCTGATTACAAGTACCTTTAGCATTTTTGCACAGCAAGATGCTCAATTTACGCAGTACATGTACAATCAGCTCTATTACAATCCCGCGTTCGCTGGCTCGGGAGAGGGCAGCTCGTTAACCGCAATTCATCGCTCTCAGTGGTTCGGTTATGATGGCAGTGTCAATCAAGGAGGCGCACCAAACACACAGCTGATCAGCTATAACGCAAAATTAGAAAAATTTAAAACGGGCCTTGGACTCTACATAAGTAACGACAACTTAGGCCCTAGCAACAATTTTCAAGTTCAAACGGCCCTCTCAAGAAACATCAATCTACCAGATGGTAGCATTCTGACAGTAGGCATAAACCTAGGGTTTTTTTCGAGCGCTATCAATTTTGATGATATCATTGTAGTCAACCCTGGCGACCCAATCTCCAATGGCACTGGTAAAGAATCGCAGATTCGTCCTGACTTTGGAGCAGGAATTATTTATCGAAAAGGAAAATTTTTTGGTGGTTTCAGTTCAAATCACTTACTTCAACCAAAATTTGACTTTGGAGAAAGCCAAGTTTCTAATCAATTAAATCGACACTACTATTTGACAATGGGCTATGATTATTCATTAAGCCCACAAATAAAGATCACCCCAACTGTTTTACTTAAATCTGTAAGTCTAAATACTTACAATATTGATGTAAGCGTTATTGGCGAGTACAATAACAATTTACGGGCTGGATTGGCCTATCGGCAGTCCGAATCGGCATCTTTAATTTTAGGGTACAAAATATTGAGTGATCGTTCTTTAACTTTAGCCTATGCTTTCGATTTCGTAGTAGGAAATCGTCAGAGTAAGGAGCCTACATCGCAGGAGTTAATGTTGATTTATAATTTCAAATCTGTTCCGGGTATTGCGGGCAGAAGAATCATCAGAACCCCCAGATTCAGGTACTAAACTAAAGTTTTTTTAAAATTATGATTTTGAGAATTTTGGTCAGTGGACTAGAATTACGATAAGAAAATACTATTTTTCGCGCTTTATTTAATTAGTTGGCAATAAGAGTAACCGCTTATTAGTTAAGTAGAAACAAGAATTAAGCAATCAATGAGGAGAATACACGCTGGGTTTGCGATTTTAATAGCCGTCTCTTTTACCACAGGATGCTCTATGTTTAAGGGTTTTCTTGGAGGTGGAGGCATGAGTAAGGTGGAAAAGCTTAACGCTGAAGGCCAACTAATGGGAGTTCCCGACAGGGAGGGATGGTACCAAGAAACGCCCTTTGGTATGGTACAAATTCCGGGAAACACATTTTTCATGGGCCAAGCCGATGAAGATGTTGCCGCCTCTCAAATCAACTTCAATAGACAGATCACAGTCAGTTCATTTTTAATGGACTCAGAAGAAATCACTAATAATGAGTATCGCCAGTTTCTTAATTTTATCGATACCATTTCCCAAGATCCAAACGAGCAATATTGGACCCAACAAGTGAAGCAGGAAGTTACTCCAAACCCAAATGTTTGGGACAGCGAGTTTGCCTATCATATGGGTGATAAAATGACACAATACTACTTCAGTCACCAAGCATTTGATGACTATCCCGTGGTAGGCGTCAGTTGGGAATCTGCTGCAAAATTTACCGAGTGGAGAACTGAGCATCTCAACATTGGTCGTCAAGAAGATGAAACTGGTGGTGGAGGTGGTCTTTTTGGAGGTAAAAAGAAAAGACAAGCCCAAGACAATGGCGTTCAAGGCTTAGGTGGCCCAGGTCAATTGGGTGCTGCTCCTCAGGGTGTTCAAGGACAGCCTAACCAGCCAAACACAACTTTTAAGAGTACTTTACCTATCGAAAAAAGATATCCCAATTTTAGATTGCCAACCGAAGCTGAATGGGAATATGCAGCCCGAGGTGGACGCGAAATCATAAAATACCCATGGGGTGGCCCTTATACCAGAAACAGACAAGGTTGTTTTTTAGCCAACTTTAAACCTGGTAGAGGCAATTATAGTGATGATGGTTATCCTTATACTGCCCCTGTTAACGCTTTTTTACCTAACAATTTCAACCTATACAATATGGCGGGTAATGTTGCTGAGTGGTGTCTAGACGACTTTTCTCCAATTTACAATCCATTGGTTTGGGATTTGAACCCTGTGTTCTTATACAAAGACAATGAAAGAAACAACCCAAATTATGGCAAAAAAGTAGTCAGAGGTGGCGCTTGGAATGATATTTCTTATTACCTGCAAACTGGAACACGCACATACGAATATAGAGATGTCGAATCTGCTAGCATCGGGTTTAGATGTGCGATGGACTATTTAGGAAGCGCGGGTGACGATTTTGGAACCAACTAAATTTTAATCTTCAACCTTATTTAATACACATATGGCAAACAAATCATTTAAAGAGAATTTTTACGGCAACATTATGCCGAAAATTTATGGACTAGGCGCAGCGGTAGTAATCGTAGGAGCGATGTTTAAGCTAGAAGGATGGGCTGGAGCAACACCCATGCTTATTTTAGGACTTAGTGTTGAAGCACTTATTTTTGCTTTTAGTGCTTTTGAACCTAAAGCTACAGACTATACACAGAAATTATACGAAGCCAATGCCGCAGGAGCTGGATCAAATGGTCAAGCCGCTAAAGACGAAATCAGCCTAGGCAAAATTTTAAAAGAAGCAGCCATTTCTAAAGAAGGCTTAAAAGGTTTCAGCGATGGCATGAACGCTATCGCTACAAACGCCAAGCAAATGTCTGAAATGTCGAATGCAGTGGCTGCTACCAATGCATATGCAGACAACGCGAACAAGGCTTCCGAAAGCTTAGCTAAAATCAATCAAAGCACTACTGCCACTGCCACTGCATTAGCTCAAATGGCAGAAGCATCTAAAGGCGCTGGTGAAATCCAAGGTCAATTGAAAACAACTATAGGTCAATATCAGCAACAAATGCAAAATGCTGCTGCTCAGTTGGATGCTTTGAACAAAGTTTACAAAGAAGAATTGAACGATTCTCAATCGCATGTTAAGGCGATTAAATCATTCTATGCAAATATAGACACTGCTTTGGCAGGAGTAACTGCTGCTACCAAAGAAGCAGAAGAATTTAAGGTTCAAATGGGCAAACTAAACACCAATGTAAATTCACTGAATAAAGTGTACGGTGCTATGTTGTCTGCAATGAAAACATCTAATTAAACTGATCTATTATGGCAGGAGGTAAGGAAACCCCACGGCAGAAGATGATTGGTATGATGTATCTCGTACTGACCGCTCTTCTCGCCCTTCAGATTAAAGATTCGGTACTTGAAAAGTTTGTGTTGATGGAAGCAGGTTTGGAAACATCCAATGCTGTTTTCTCGACAAGCAATTCTCAAGTAGTTGCGAATATTGATAAAGCAGCAAGAGATCAAGGTTCGAAAGAAAGCGATATGGCCGTTGTGAATGCAGCAAAATCAGCCAGGGCTAAGACTACAGAAATCATCGATTATCTTGAAAGCGTAAAGAAGGAAGTTGGATTGGTCTCTTCAGGAGGCGATGAAGCTGCCATCTACGAAAGAAGTACTTTAAAGAAGTATGAAGAACCTTCTAACTACCTAGTAGAAAAGAAGAATGCTGATGAAATGAAAACCAAATTAGAAGCATACAATGCCGAAATGACTTCTATACTAGGTGCGGTAGGTATCAACAAGTCTTGGTCTTCTTTGGCCTTAGATGCGAGTGAAATTGAATTCTATAAGGACAACCCTGAAGAAAAAGGAAAGGATTTTGCTAACCTCAACTTCTACAAAACGCCTTTAGCGGCTGTTTTAGCTCAGGTTACTTTCTATCAGAATCAAATCTACGCTCGTGAATCAGAAGCCTTAGGCCTATTAGGTGGAAGAGTTGGAGCTACGGCAGTGAAAGGTTTTGACCAAATCACTGGAACTGTTTTGCCAACTTCTAACATCGTGACTGCTGGAACCGAGTTTGAAGCAGAAATTTTCTTGACTGCGTCTAACTCTGCTTTAGAGCCAACGATGACGTTCAAGGGACAACCCATTCAAGTAGAGAATGGTAGAGGTAAAATCAAGTTCAAGGCCTCAGCAAACAGCTATAACAAAGACAATCTTTCAGAGCAAACTTTTCAGGCTGAGATCAAGTATAGCGATGGTGGTGAAATGAAAACTGTGCCTATTACCCATACTTATATGGTGGCTCAGCCAGTAATTGAAGTAAAGGCAGAAGCCATTCAGAACTTGTTCCAAAACTGCGCTAACGTGCTTCAAATCAACGTGCCCTCTTTAGGACCGGCTTACAATCCATCTTTTACTTTGACTGGAGCTCAGCAAAAAGCAGGCTCTAAGAAAGGTGAAGTTGTGGTTATACCAGGTTCAGGTACTAGAACTGTTGCAATTGGCGTTAGTAGTGGTGGAGCAAAAATCGGAGATGTAAGTTTCACAGTAAAATCTATTCCTAGGCCAAACTTTAAGGTTTTGGTGGGCGGTAGTGAATATAACCCTGAAAAAGGTTTAGCCACAGTGCCCAACAGCATTACTTTGAAATTAGAGCCAGATGCAGATTTCGCTAAGAATTTTCCAACTGACGCTAACTTCTTCGTTTCAAAAGGAAAAATTCTTTTGATCAAGAATAACCGTCAAAGTGGTTCAATTGATATCACAGATGCGGGTACTGACTTCTCGCTAGCGCCTATCAAAAGTAGAATTGCCTCTGGTGACAGATTAGTTGTAATTGTAGAAGAATACACTCGCTTGAATTACAATAAGGAACGCGAAGTTGTTAAGTATAATGGCAATGCATCCCTAAACATTAATTAAAATGAAAACTCTCTCAGTAATTGGTTTACTATTCTTAATGAGTTTCAATGGTTTTGGACAAGCCAATGCCAATGGAACTGCGCCTATTGATAGCGTAGAAAATTCGAGAAGATATAATATCAATTCAATAAGGCCAATCCGTAGTGAAGACGTAATGTTTAGCATTCGGGTATGGTCTAAAATGGACCTGAGAGAGAAAATCAATGAGGGCTGGAATTCTAAGAATTCTAAAATCGTTGAAATCATTTTTGAAGGCATTGATTTATGGTACAATTCTGCTGAAGGTGAAGGAATAGCTCCTTACAACCCTTTGACTCAAGGATTTGATGATAAAGACTTGCTTTCGGACCGGAATACCTATGTAGACAGGATCATCATTGATGGAACTAAAGGGGAAGATCCTACTTTGGATGAAATCGATCGATGGAAAATTGAGGCAACGACTCGTGGAGAAGATGCTGATGCCTATGTACAGCAAAAAACTAGAGAAAAGTTAGCCCCTGATACAATTCCTAAGAATCAAATATCGATCCTTGAAATTGAGGAAGATTTGATCTTTGACCGTAACCGTTCTGTGCCTATTTGGGACATTCAAACGGTAAAAGTTGTGGCCCAGGCTGAAATTGCTGGTGGTGCCGAAAAAGAGATGGTAAGAATCAAATACAAAGATTTGACTAGTTACCTAGATAAGGTTTATCGTGAAAGTGTTGCCAACAAAGAGCAAAATGTGCGCGCTTTCTGGTTCAATCCTAGAAACCCTAGAAATTTCGACATCAGCTTAAACAATGCTTTTGATTTGAGATTGTTCAGCTCTAACATCACTAAGTTTTCGAACCCAAGTGATGCGGCAATGGAAAACTTCTTCAGAAATCAAATCGAATCAGGCAAACGTAGTTTAATGGAGATTTCAAGGGACTTCAGATATCAATTGCTAGAATCTATACATAACCTTTGGGAGTATTAATAAAATTGAAGACGATAAAAAAGGGACGCTTAAGCGTCCCTTTTTTGTTGGAAGAAGTTCTGAACGAGATTTGCCCGGTTCTCACCCACAAGCGCTACCAATGCATCTCTTGATGCCTGCTCAATACCGCTCATCGTTCGGAATTCCTTCATAAGCTTATCCACCGTAAAACGCCCAAGGCCTTTAACATTCTCTAGCTCAAAATTAAAGCTGTTCTTCGATCTTAAATCTCGATGGAAAGTAATGGCGAACCTGTGCGCCTCGTCCCGCAATTTCTGAATTAATCTCAGCGCTTCTGATTTCTTATCTATATGCAAGGCGAACTCATCCTCAGGAAAATATATTTCTTCCAAACGCTTGGCTATCCCTATGATCGGCACATCACCATAGATGCCCAATTGCCTCAAAGCATCACAAGCAGCATTTAGCTGGCCCTTGCCGCCATCTATAACAACAAGTTTGGGAAGAGGTTGTTTTTCTTCCAAAAGTCGCTTATAACGCCTGCCTACCACTTCGGTCATTGAGGCAAAGTCATCGGGGCCTACTACCGTTTTGATCTTATAATGTCTGTAATCCTTCTTAGATGGCCTACCCATTTTAAAGCAGACCATCGAGGCCACTGGGTTTGTTCCTTGAATGTTGGAGTTATCGAAGCATTCAATATGCACAGGTAATTCTTTTAACTGAAGATCTTGCTGAAGCTGCTTTAGGACCCTGCTTCCTTTGTCTTTGACATTGTCCAATGTCTCGTATTTTTCCTTCTTGGCAAAAAGCGCATTCTTAAGGGAAAGCTCAATCAGCTTTTTCTTATCCCCAATTTGGGGCACCTGAATTTGAATGGTATCCGATTCGATCTCAAGTTCTTTATTCGTCAGCACCTCTTTTGTGATGCTTTGATAACGATCTCTCATTTCTACCATCATCAAAGCCAGAATATCCTCATCCGATTCTTCTAGTTTCTTTTTTATTTCAGATGTTTTGGAAAGATTGATCATTCCATTCTTGATCCTTAGATAATTTACAAAGGCAAATTTCTCCTCAGAAACGATGGTAAAAACATCTACATCGGCAATTTTTGGGCTTACCACTACGGATTTCGATTGGAAATTCTCGACCATTTCTAGCTTCTCTTTGAATTCCTGCGCCTTTTCAAATTGTAGGGTGGAAGCCGCTTCGAGCATTCTTTCCTTAAAATAACTCTTAGGCAAACTCAGGTTACCTTTTAGAATATTCAAGGCCTGATCCACATCTTTGAGATAGTCCTCTTCTAATTGAAGTCCCTCACATGGCCCTTTGCAATTGCCAATATGGTATTCCAAACAAACCTTAAACCTGCCTTTTGCAATATTGTCCTCAGACAAATCAAATCTGCATGTGCGAAGCGTGAACAAGGTGTTAATCAGTTTTAATAAGCTATTCATGGCCTTTACATTGGCATAAGGCCCAAAATACTTACCATTGGATGGAATCAATTTTCGGGTACTGTAAATCCTTGGGAAACGCTCGTTTGAGACACAGAGATAAGGGAAAGTCTTGTCGTCTTTCAGCAGAATGTTGTATCGCGGTTGATTCTGCTTGATCAAATTGTTTTCGAGCAACAGTGCATCAAATTCTGAGTTCACCAACGTGATTTCTATGCTCTGAATCTCCGATACCATCCTGAGTGTCTTTCTATTTACCCCAGCTGCCTTACTGAAATAGCTCGAAACCCTTTTTTTTAGGGATTTTGCCTTACCTACATAAATAAGGGTATCCTCTATGTTGTAATAACGGTATACCCCCGGACTATCAGGTAATTTCGATATCTCTTTAGGGCTAAAGCGATTGGCTTCCATTAATAAATCTCGGGATCGTAAATGGTGGAATCACTGCGCGAAGTGTCTTGAGGACTAAGAATATCTGTAAATCTTTGGCAATCAATCTCCAAACTGAGATTGGCTGGCTTTGGAAATTTGGCCTTCTTGATGTTCAAGGTTGTATCCTTATATACTTTTTCGAAAAATCTTCCTACAATTGGCAATGCAGTTCTTGCTCCCTGCCCATCAGGCCAATAACGAAAATGCACCGCGCGATCATCACCACCTACCCAAGCACCCGCCACTAAATCCGTGGTTACACCCACAAACCAACCGTCAGATGCATTTTGCGTAGTGCCTGTTTTAGCACCAATTTCATTTTCCGATTGGTTGTAATTGGTGATGCCATACTCACTCCATAGCCTTGTACCCGAACCTCTCCTAGTTGTTTCTTGCAACATATTCAACATTACGTAGGCAACATCCTCACTTATGGCTTGCTTTTTCTGAGGTACTTTGCTCCAGATAACATTTCCGAAACGATCCTCTATTTTTGTCACGTAGTGGGCTTCAATGTGTGTGCCTTTATTGGCAAAAGTGCCAAAAGCAGAAACTATTTCGTGCAAAGACACATCAACAGTTCCCAAGGCGATGGCATAATAAGGGTCTATTTGTGATTCAATTCCCAAACGATTGGCCATATCTGCTACTTTTTGCGGCTTTACAATGTCCATTACCCTGGCCGAAATAGAGTTTACAGACTTGGCCATGGCCAGTTTCATCGTCATTCTTTCTCCACTAAAGCGATCTTCTGCATTTTGTGGTGCCCAAGGCTTTGCTTGGCCAGGGATTTTAATGGTAATCGGCTGATCGATAAATTCGAAACAAGGCGAATACCCTTGTTCTATGGCTGTAGTGTATAAAAAGGGTTTGAAGAGTGAGCCCGCCTGCCTTTTTCCTTGGCGCACGTGATCGAACTTGAAGTATTCATAATCTATGCCTCCTACCCAAGCCTTAATTTCTCCTGAATGGGGATTTGCGGCCATAAATCCGGCCTGTAAAAAGTGCTTATAGTATTTCAACGAGTCCATCGGGCTCATAAGGGTATCAATCGCGCCCTTCCAAGAGAACACCCTCATTGGCACAGGCTTATTCAAATAGTAATTGATCGAATCCTTATTCGATCCATACTGATTCACCAGTGCGCGGTACCGCTCGGTCCTTGGCAATACTTCCGCCTCGATAAATCCCTTGATTACTTTTCCATCACTGTCAATCCAAGGTTCTCTTCTCGAACCATTGGCCTCTTTTAATGAGTTCCAAAAATTGGCTTGCACTTGACGCATGGTGCTGTCCATGGCCTGTTCGGCATATAATTGCATTCTACTGTCCAGCGTGGTATAAACCCGCAAGCCATCAGCAAATAAATCATAGCCTAAATCCTTTGTGATTTTGTTCAGGTCCTTTTTCATTTCCTCGCGGAAATACTGCGCCAAACCAAAATTTTGGTCTTGAACATTATAATCAAGCGCAATGGCTTTTGGCGCTAAGGTATCGTATACCGATTTGTCTAAATAACCATATTTAATCATCTGATTCATTACCACATTCCGCCTTTGACGAGAGTTTTCTGGATTTCTGACGGGGTTGTAGCGAGTAACGGCTTTTTGTAAACCCACCAAAACGGCAGCTTCTTCTACATTCAAATCAATAGGCTTTTTGTTGAAAAAGGTTTTAGCGGCTGATTCAATTCCAAAAGTATTGCTGCCGAAAGTCACCTGATTGAAATACATGGCCATGATTTCTTGTTTGGTGTATGACTTTTCTAAACGAACCGCCAAAATCCACTCTTTGGTTTTATAGATCAATTGGTCGAGTAGTCGGTTAATGCCCTCTAGTTGGCCTTTTTCATCCTCTTCTATTACCCTGGTTTCGAATAGGTTTTTAGCCAACTGCTGGGTTACGGTACTTCCTCCACCTTGTGGATTAAAAGTAAGCACGCCATAAGCCGCTCGTATCATACTGCGCAAATCAATGCCCGAGTGCCCTTCAAAACGAATATCTTCAGTAGCCTTTAATGCATTGATCAGGTTTTCGCCAAGCTCATCATAAGTTACTGTTGTGCGGTTGTCTCGGTAATAGCTGCCTAGAATTTCACCATCAGCGCTGTAGAGAATAGAGCTCAAGTTTTGTTCTGGATTTTCCAATTGCTTGTAGCTGGGCAGCTCTCCAAACCAATTGCCCACATTCGAACTTACCGACCAGATATAAACCGGAAAACCGACAAAACCCAAAACAAAAAACACCCACAAAATAATTGTGAGCTTTTTGAAAATCCTTTTATGATTACTCTTTTCTGCTGTGGCCATAACTATTGGTAAAATCTTTTATGAAACTGGATATAAGCTTCCAAGGCTTTGGACTGATAAAGCATCTGGAAATTATCTCGAGATATTGCAAAATTATTAAAATTTGAGTCGACTTCTATTTTAAAGTCTTTCAGTGCTTTCGACAGGGCCCTGTGATAGGCCTCTGCGGTCTTTTTGTCGGCAAACGAGTTGATGAACATTATGCCAAGGTTCTTGCTCTCATCCAAAACCAACTGACCGATACTCAACTTTAGATGACTGAAGGTTTCCTTGTTATAGCTGTCAATCAAAGCTTTTAGTTGAGTGGCGTTCGTTACGGTCTGTTCAAACACTACGGCCTCCAAGTGAAGCAACTTAAAATCTTCGCTGTATTCAAAATCCTCACTTCGCACTATGGTTTCCTTGATTGGCTTCAAAGCTCCAAGCAACTCGTTGGCATAAATATTCAGTTTGCCTTCTGGGTATTTCTTTGTGAATGCTTTCAATCCTTCTTCATAAGAAAACAAACTCTCCGTTTTGGCCTTTAGGATCACCGCCAAAAGCTCAACAGTCGGCAAAAAGTCCACATCCTCGAAAGACTCCAAAGCATCTCTCAATATTTGATCTGCCTTTACATATTGACCATTTTCATAAGCCGAATAGGCAGTGGCATATACTTGCTGTAGTGCTTTATTTCTAGCCTCCTTTTCTGCCAAATAATTGGGGTTGATCAAAGTTTTGGCAATAAGCGACTCTGGAAATTCCTCTATGATCTGAAGCTTATAGGCATTGGCCTGACCCGGATCATCTACCAGATAAATTGTGTAAAGCGCATAGAGCGTCTCTAGTCGAAATTCAGATGTTGGGTATTTTTGAAGCAGGGTTTTGTAGGTGCTTGCAGCCTTAGGCACCCTTTCCAAGCCAAAACGATATACACTGCCCAACTTAAAATAAGCCGCTTGATTCTCTAAGTGAAGTTTCGTTTTTGCCTCGGTTGTTGTGGGTATAGAAGCCAAAAGCGCCTCTTTTTTGGCTATCCGCTCATCGCTTTCTTTGTTCGTTTTGGCTTCCTTTGGAATGTCTTCGGCCACAATCGCCTCCTCAGCCTCATCGTCATTGAATGCAGTTTCTTTGGTGGATCTTCTCCAATTGTCTTCCAATGGCCTATTCCCCCATCTTCGCTGAAACTCCAATGCGCCTAAATCAACTGCAGCGGCATTATAAAAATACCATTCTCCCGAATTATCATTGGCGGAAAAACCCACTCCTCCAGATCCATTGATAGCGCCTGTTGTTACGGCATTTCTTCGCTCCTCTTTTTTCTTTTCTCTTTCCTTTTCTTCCAGATCATCGAGATAGTTGTCTAAAAAGGCATCCAATGAAACGGCATTTAATTCGGCCAACGACAAAAGACTGTCGTTCTTGCTGATGACATTAAGCTGGGTCACAAATTCATTCAATACCTCTTTGCGCTTGGCATGAATCATATAGTCATCAATATCGGTGGGCATAATAGCCACCGCACTATCGTAATATTTACTTGCCAATTCAAATTTCTCAAATACCTCAAAGTACAACTGGCCAGCCCGCAAGTAGGAGAGTGATTTTTGCCTTGGCGAGGGTTCTTCTACCGCCACTGCCTTAAAGTAATTGCCAAGGGCAAGGTCGTAATTGGTCAATCGCTTTTCGAACTCTCCCATTTCATAATAAATCTTGCCCATGAATTCCTTGTTCTTGCCGTCTTTCAGAAGATTGGCGTAGAACTTTCTGGTCTTCTCAATTTCTGTTGGAGAGCTTGCCGAGCTTACATTTTTCATGTTCAGTCTCGCAAAGAAAGTAAGGTCGTAAGGTGGAGTGCCGCTCAAAGAGGCTTCGTAATATTGATAGGCCTCAGAATTATTGCCATTGGCTTGCTCAATTTGGCCTAAAATGAAATTGATCCTCGATCTGGTGTCTCGTTCTGGCACAATCTCACTTACTTCCTTTAGGTTCTTGGCCATTGAATCAAAATCGCCCTCCCTCTGATTGAAATAGGCCAGCTGAACTTTGTAATTAGCCATGTTCTCTTCTGTCAGTTCTTGGGTTTCTAAGAAATTGGCGACATCAAGTGCTTTTTCTTTATCGCCAGCATCCATGTAAGTCTGCATCAATACAATCAAGGCGGCATGTCGGGTAGGATCGTCAGTACTTGTTTGGTTGATGTATTGCAGGGTTTCTATGGCAAACTGAAACTCGGCCCTTAAGTGCCGGATTTTTCCAATAATCAAATAATTATCGTCAGTCCAATCACTTGATCCATACCATTCAATTACTTGTGAGGCCTTTTTAAAAGCATCTTCCAATTTGTTTTTATTGCTATTGATGATGCCCGAGTCGATATCAGGATAGATTTTGAGCACCTGATCGTAATTGTATTGATAGGAATTGGCAATCTCGGTGTAAACCTCGGTAAGGTATTGGTCGGCATAGAAATAACCGTTATAGCGTGCATTCATGTTTTGATAGCCTTTTGAATTACACGCCAAAAGCAAAACAGTAATGCTTAAAAAATAGAAGCTTCTAATAATATGTGGTAAACTGCGTTTCAAAATTTTCGTTGGCCCAATGAAGGAACGAAATTAAATCTTAATTAATACAAATAAAGAAAGCAGATTGTCTATTAATCTATAATTTTGAATCCCTAAAAAATTGCAGTGGCAAAGAATAAAAAAACCCTTTCGAACTGGTTGAATAACAGGCACATTCTGATCATTCAGAATGAAGAAGACTTTTCGCATAAAGCAACTTACAACTTTACCTATGCCCGAATCGTTTTCTTTGCTTTTCTTGGGCTTGGGGTCATTTTTCTGCTCAGTTTCTATTTGGTGAATACCATTTTGGCACAGTGGTTCGACCCCAGTTATGCCGAACGCGAAACCAGAAAGGACCTTGTGGCCATGAGCCTTTCCTTAGATTCGCTGGCTTCGGAACTAGAAAATCGGGATTTGTTCATTCAAAGTATTCGCAAAGCCTTGGAAGGCGAGGCCGCAGACCAAGAACAAATTACTTCGGAACAAGCAGCAGCAGGCGTGCAATTGACCACCAGCCCCAATTCCAATCAAATTGATTCCCTTTTTAAATCGCAGTTCGAAACAGGAGGGGATTTTCTTTTAAATCAAACGTTAAACAACCTTGAACTACGGCAGACTTATTTGTTTTCGCCAATCAGTGGTTATGTATCTCAGGCCTTCGACCCCAAAAATGAGCATTTCGGCATTGATATCGTTTCTAAGAAGGATGAACCCGTAAAATGCATTGCTGATGGTACTGTTATTTTTTCGTCTTGGACCCAGGATGCTGGCAACGTGATTGCCGTACAACATAAAGAAAACTTAATATCTGTTTACAAACATAATTCGGCTTTGACCAAAGAAGTGGGTAATTTTATCACAGCAGGCGAAATTTTGGCTATTATCGGCAATACTGGGGAGTTGACCAATGGCCCACACCTGCATTTTGAACTGTGGTACAACGGCAGCGCTGTGAATCCTGAAGATTTCATCGTATTTTAGCCAAGACTCAACCTATAAAATTAGATCAAATGTTCTCATCGAAAGAAGAAAAAAGGACGACCGAGGAGCAAAGCAACACCAGCAACACCATCGGTAAAGACACCACCTTAGAAGGCAGTATAGAATCTACAGGCAATATTCGGGTGGAAGGCAAAATATACGGCCATGCCAAAGCCAAAGCCAAATTTGTAATGGGCAGCGATGCCCTTGTGGATGGCAACGTTACCGCAAGAACAGCCGAAATTGCGGGCACTATCAAAGGCAATATCGAAATTTCTGAACTCTTGGTGCTTAAGCCCACCGCGGTAATCAATGGAGATATCCTTACCAATAAGTTGATCGTGGAGCCAGGCGCAACCTTTAATGGAGGCTGCAAAATGGGACACCTTGCCAAAGAAATCGAAATTGGGAAACCCGCGAGTCATATCAGGGAAGTAGCCATTAAAAGGGCATAAGCAAAAGCCTGCTTTCTGAATTTCACGGAAATCTATGCCTGATCAGGACAAAAAAGGCCCGAATAACTACCTTAAATACTCTCAGCTGGGAATCCAACTTTTTGTGACCATTGCGCTTTGCGGCTGGCTTGGCTATAAAATGGATGAGTGGTGGAATAACGGAAAAGCGCTATTTGTCATTATTATGATTTTTGTAGGCAGTGCAGGGGCCTTCTACCAACTTTATAAATCCCTTCCGAAGGAGTAAAGCTCCTATTTCAAAACATATTCAATTCCTCCTAAAAGGTGCTTTAAAAAAATGGGGTCAGTATATGCCTTTTCGGTATGGCCCAAACCCGTGTAAAACATTCTTCCGCCATCAAATTCCCTGTACCAAGCAATCGGGTGATTGGCTCCGTTCTCTCCACCTTTATAACTGGTTTCATCCAAATTCAAAAGCACATTGAGCCCGCTTGCCATGCTTTTATAATTGTACCATTCATCAAAGTGAAGCCATGGTTGCGGCAAATCTTTGGTCGCAGGGTGCTCATTATCCATTACCTGAAGGCTTGCCTCTTGCTGATGCGGATGGCTCAAAAAATAGGCTCCTACCAATTGATTGTACCAAGGCCAATCATATTCCGTATCGGCTGCGGCATGAACGCCCACAAAACCACCCCCCTTTTGAATGAACCTTTCAAATGCCGCTTGTTGAGCAGCATCCAATACATCGCCCGTGGTACTCAAAAAGACCACGCTGTTGTAGGCCGACAAGGTTTCGTCCGTGAACCAAGAGGCCTCCGAAGTAGTGTCTACCTCAAAACCATTTTGTTCGCCCATCAGTCGAAGGGCCCCCACACCACTTGGAATCGAAGCATGATAATACCCTGCCGTTTTCGTGAAGACAAGCACCTTCTGCGGTAGGGCTGAACCACAACTGAGTGTAAACACTAAAAAACTCAAAATTAGTACAGAAGCTAATGTTGGTTTTAACCGCGACTTGAAAATAGTGGAATAGGAATTCATACAATTAAGGTCAATTAAAACATCCATAATTTAGTGCTTTTCTATTGAGATGCCGCATTTCCGCTTTGGTCCAAACGATAAACAATTTGTTATGAACACGTTTAATCCGTTAATTACGTTTTACACCTTTAACCCCGCAATATGACTTTGCCTAATACCGCTCGTATGCTCTCGCTGTTAGGAGTATTCCTGCTTAGCTTTTTTGCGCAATCATGCGACAATGATCCGGGGCCAGTTATACCTCAAGAAACATTTGTGCTTGGGCCATATGAAGGCCAAGTACCTTATATTAAGATCAATACGATTGGGAACACTATCCAAGACAGCCCTAAAATTGGGGCAGAAATGACGGTTTTTGTCAACAAGGAAGAGGTGTTGAGAGCACCAATTGGTATAGAATATAGGGGCTCCACTTCCTTCACGCTGTTCGCTAAAAAATCTTATGGTTTAGAAACCCGAGATGATTCTGGAGATGGCGTATCGGTAGAAGTGCTAGGCCTGCCCGAGGAAGAAGATTGGATCCTCTATGGCCCTTATAGCGACAAAACATTTCTAAGGAATGTGCTTATTTATGAGCTCTCGAATGAGATTGGTCAATATGCGGTAAAAACGAAATTTGTAGAATTACAAATCAACGAAACCTATCAGGGCACTTATGTTTTGATGGAGAAAATCAAAAGGGACAAAAATAGAGTAGACATCAAAAAGCTAGAGCCTGAGGACACCGATCCTAATGATATTACGGGAGGTTATATTTTGAAGATTGACAAAACCTCGGGCGATGGCAATCCCGATGCGCTTTATACTGAAGACATCAGCTTTCGTTCAGACTATGGCGTAAGCGGCAATGCTTTGAGTTATGCCGCCTATGGACAAAAGAGAGGAGAAGAAACCTATTTTCTTTACGAATACCCGAAAGAGGATGATATCACAACCATTCAAAAAGCGTACGTCAAAGGCTATATCGATGACTTTGAAAATGCGCTCTTGGGCACTGGTACAGGAAGCTATACCGACTTTATTGATGTAAATAGTTTTGTCGATTTTTTCCTTTTGAATGAATTAAGTGCCAATCCTGATGCCTACCGAATCAGCACCTTTTTGCATAAGAATAGAGGTGAGAAATTGAAAATGGGGCCTATCTGGGATTTCAATATTGCCTTTGGAAACGATAGTAGAAGTTCATCTGAAAAGTGGATTTATAAATACAACCTCGATTATCCTAACGACTTATGGTTAGTCCCTTTTTGGTGGGAAAAGTTAATGGCAGATGCTCAATTCAAGGCCGCAATTAAGACCAGATGGAATGAACTTAAGGGTACTGTGTTTTCTCAAAGCCATATTGACAGCAAATTGAACGAACATATCGCTTTCCTCGATGAAGCTGGATCGATTGATCGTAACTACAAAAAATGGCAGGTGCTTGGGGTTCCTTTAAGCTTCAACAGCTTTGTGGGCCAAACCTATGACGATGAAGTGGATTATGTAAAAGGCTGGATTGCAAACCGTATTGCTTGGATGGACAGCCAAATTCAGGGGTTTTAAATTTTACGATGAGCACAACCCTCAGTGACTGTAATTACAAAGTCACGAATGCTGAAGATGAGTAATGCCCGCGAGCATAGATTTTAATTTTTCAGTTGGATCGTTGATTCCAAGGTAAAAGTATCGCTTAATCCTTCTTGCGAATTTTTGCCAACCATTATTCTGAATTTACCCGCTTCAACTACTCGCTCCATTTTCCTGTTCCAAAGGGAAAGGTCTTCAGGCCCTAAATCGAAACTTAGCCGCTTACTTTCTCCAGCATTGAAATGGATCCGTTGGAAACCCTTGAGTTCTTTTACCGCTGTGGTTACAGAGCTAATCAAGTCGCTTAAATAGAGTTGTACCACTTCTTCACCCGCCCGAGTTCCAGTATTGGTGACCGTCACTTCGATGTGAATTTTACCTTCCCCTTGGTTGGTAATCTGAAGGTCTTTATAATCGAAAGAGGTATAACTTAAACCGTAGCCAAAAGGGTAAAGCGGTGTGATTTTCTCATCGACATAGCGGTGATTTCTGGTGGGTTTGGCGCTGTAATACATCGGCAGTTGACCCACACCTCGGGCCACCGTAACTGGCAAACGACCCGCAGGATTGTAGTCTCCAAATAAGGTTTGAGCGACTGCTAAGCCTCCTTTTTCTCCAGGAAACCAAGCTTCTAAAATAGCAGGCACTTTCTGATCCAAACTGTTAATGGATAAGGGGCGGCCATTGAGCACAACACAGACTACGGGAGTTCCAGTAGCTAGAATGGCGTCTACAAATTCCTTTTGAAGCCCATAGAGTTCCAAGCTACTAACGTCTTTATTCTCTTCTACCAGTTCGTTCGATTCACCGACCACCACAATGGCCACGTCTGATGATTTTGCCTGCGCGATCGCTTCCGTCAAATCGGGCTTCTGTATGTTCCAGTTGAGATAAGCCTTGGCGCCATAACCACCTTCCCATACATCCATTCTGATTTTATATTCCTTTCCTTTTACAAAATCCATTGGCGCAGTTTCGATACTTGTCGCTCCCTTTTCCCAATTGTCAATCACCAATTTGTCGTCTACCCAAAGCCTTACACCATCATCGGAACTTACGGCCAACCATCCGCTAAATGATTGATCTGGTTGAAGGTAACCTTCCCATGCAACAGAGAAGTGATCTTCACCAACTCCTTCGCCTGGAGAGCCCGGCCATTCAAACGCTACTTGCTTATCAATTCTGGTGAGCACGGGTTCGCCCTCGACATTTCTATTGTTGAAGAAACTGGCATTCAATCCGTTTTGCGATTTGTCTTTGGTTTTAAAGTTGGCCAGCGGAATGGGTTGGCCTTTATAAATCAAAGGAACACCTTCGGAATACACTACTTCCGTATTTGCTCCGAGCAATTGCTTCACACCTTCATAAACCGTGATGGCTTTTTTGTTTTTCACAGAATAGCCACCCAAAACGGACTCATTCGCCAATGGCCCAAGCACTGCGACTTTCTTCAAGTTTTTACTGAGGGGCAATAAATCTCCTTCATTTTTAAGCAATACCATCGATTTCAAGGCTGCTTCTAAGGCGAGATTTTGATTTTCCTGACTGTGATTTCTTTCGTCAATAAGTCTTTGCTCAGTGTATGGATTTTCGAACAGTCCCAACAAGAATTTCAACCTCAAAACGCCTGATGCTGCTCTATTGACTTTTGAGATATCGAGTGCTCCTTCATTCACCAATTCTATAATGGTTCGCTGAAATTGATCATTTGGGAAATCGTAGAACTGCATATCGATGCCCGCAGAAATGGCTTGCCGGATGGATTCTTTCGGGGAATCGCTGGATTTATGACTGCTCTGCAAAAAGCGAATCGCGCCAAGGTCAGAAACCACGATGCCTTTAAAACCCCATTCGTTTCGAAGCACTTCCGTCATCAGCCATTCATTGGAGGCATTGGGAATTCCATCAATTTCGGAATACGCGGCCATGGTGCCCAAAGCGCCTCCTTCCATAAATGCTTTTCTGAATACAGGAAGGTAATCCTGTCTTAAAGACCTTTCTCCCAACAAAACAGGGCCCGCATTTCCTCCTGCTTCTGGTGATCCGTGGGCGGCAAAATGTTTGGGTTCTGCCACCATTGAGCGGTCAGAACTCAAGTCTTTTCCTTGGATGCCTTTGATCAAGGCGGTGCCGAGTTCGGCAGATAAATGCGTGTCTTCTCCCAGCGTTTCTGCAATTCTACCCCAGCGTGGTTCTCTGCCCAAATCGAGATTGGGGCCTAAACCGAAATGTACACCATGCGCCCGGCCTTCGGTACCAATGACCTCACCCACCTTTTCCATTAAGGCTTTGTCCCAAGTAGCGCCCAGTCCAATGTTCATGGGGAAAGCAGTACTGCCTTCACCCATATAGCCGTGCAAAAACTCAGACATAAGTAATGCGGGAATTCCCCAACGGTTATTCTTGATGATAAATTCTTGAAGTTGATTGGCTGCTTTGGCGTCTTTCGGATAGTAATCGTGTACCGCACCTGCACCCAATTTCTCTCCGATTAACTCTTTGGCCAGCGCTAGTGAAAAGGCCTCTCCTTCTTTAAGGTTAGCCCCGTTGTACATGTCCATTTGCCGTACCTTTTCTTCCAAAGTCATTCTTGAAAGCAGGTCAGAAACCCTTTCTTCCACTGGAAGCTTGGCGTTTTGGTAAGGATATTTTTGGGCAAATAGTGATATGCCCACTACCTGGCAAAGTATGATTAAACTGAAAATTCGCTTTTTGAGCATAGGATTTTATTCTCTTAGTTCGAAAAAATAGCCATCCACTTATCACTGTTTTTTGCCATGGACAGGCTTTGCTGAAAGGGTCAATTTACGGAAATGAGTTGGGATATTTAGTCTATGGCGGAGGGCTTTGACTTACCAATACTTGCTTCAATTGACTTGATGACGAAAATCTTTATCTTTACTTCATGACGATCGAACAAAAGAAAATATCGCTTATTAACTGGATAACAAACCTTGAAGACGAAGTGATAATTGATCAGTTAGCAGGATTTCAAAAGACTTCCTTGGATGAACTTCCTAAAGCAATAGTAGAATTACTAAAAATGGCAGAAGCTGAGCCGGAGGAAAATCTCATTAAGCATACAAGTGTTAGAGATATTCTGAATATGTATCGTCCTGAAATAGGTTGACCATAATCTTTTGTTGAGATAGATCAAAAAACAAAAAGCCTCAGATTGCTCCGAGGCTTTTGTACCAGAGGCGGCCCCGATGCTTCGGGGTGAACCGCACGACCAGATGGTCTTACAAACAAAAAGCCTCAGATTGCTCCGAGGCTTTTGTACCAGAGGCGGGACTTGAACCCGCACGACCAGATGGTCACAAGATTTTAAGTCTTGCGTGTCTACCAGTTCCACCACTCCGGCATCGACTATCAGATAGTCAAGTTTTTTGGTAGTATTTAAGACCTATTGGCCTTAAAATAAAAAAGCGAGATCACAATCACGCTTTCTTTTCTTTATCGAGATACAATTCCGAACCTTCGGAATGTACCTTGCGACTCATTTTAAAGACTTGTGTCTTTACATAATGAGCGGGAGACGGTCCCGATACTTCGGGACGAACCGCACACCATCTTGGCAAATTACGTATTTCGTCTACTCATAAACAGAAGAATCGAAGTCTCCTCCATTTCATGAGCGGGAGACGGGATTCGAACCCGCGACCCCGACCTTGGCAAGGTCGTGCTCTACCAGCTGAGCTACTCTCGCTTATTTCAACACTAAAAATTCACTCTTATTGCGAATTGGAGTGCAAATTTAACTAAGGGCTTCAAATATGCAACGGGTTTACCAAAAAAATAATTAAAAATACGCTTTTGCCTAAGCTTGGGCAAGGAAACACGTCCGACCATGCAACCCTTGTTACTTTTTTCAATCCATGCAGTAATGAATAACCATCATTATCGTCAGATCAGTAAGCACTAACCCAAACCTCCATGATTAAAAACATTTTTATCACCGCCCTCCGCGTATTTTGGAAAGAACGCGGCTATTCCATTTTGAATATTCTAGGCCTCACGGTCGGTATAGCCTCCAGCTTAATGCTGTTCCTCTACATTCAAGACGAAAAATCTGTCAACCTTTTCCATAAAGACGTTGATCGAATTTATCAGGTCATGGAACACCAGCGCTACTCTGGCGGTTACGTGCTCACCACCACGGCCAACCCTGGGCCGCTTAAAGATGCCTTCAAAGCTGAAATGCCCGAAGTGGAATACATTACTCAAATGACTTGGGGGCAGGAGCGGTTGTTTATTGTAGGCGACCAATCATATAAGTCCCAAGGACGAGTAGCCAGCGAAGATTTCTTTCAGGTTTTCGACTTTCCATTTATCGAAGGTGCTAAGGAGGGCAGCCTCACCGCTCCAGACATTATTTACCTCTCTGCTTCTTTAGCAAAACGCATTTTCAATCGTACGGACGTAATTGACAAGGCCATCATGGTCAATGGTTGGGGAGAATATAAAGTGGGTGGGGTTTTCAAAGACCCTCCTGTCAATTCTACCTTAGACTTTGAATTTGTAATGCCCATTGAACCATGGTTAAAAACCAACGAATGGCTTGAAGACTGGGGTAATAATGGCATTAGAGACTATGTTAAGCTGCATTCAGGGGTTGACGCCAGCGCATTCAATTCAAAGATCAAAGACTATGTTAAAACAAAAAATGAAGGTTCGGTAGTTGAACTCTTTGTGCAGAACCTTGGAGAACAATATTTGTATGGAGGATTTAAAGATGGCTTACCAAGTGGTGGCAGAATTACTTATATAAGGCTATTTGGTTATGTAGCGATTTTCATTCTGGTCATTGCTTGTATCAACTTTATGAATTTAGCCACTGCCCGAACTTCGAAAAGGGCCAAAGAAGTTGGGGTTAAAAAAGCGGTTGGTTCAACGAGAGGTCAGTTAGTGGCTCAGTTCATGGGAGAGTCCATCATCATGGCATCGATCTCAACACTTTTGGCCGGGCTAGTCATTATGCTGCTATTGCCGAGCCTGAATGCCTTTACAGAAAAGGAAATGGCATTTTCCTTATTAAATGGCGCTGATCTTTCTTTGCTGTTGAGTATGGCATTGATCGTAGGCGTTTTGGCTGGAAGCTATCCTTCTCTATTTCTTTCTTCTTTTTCAGCTATAAAAGTGCTTCGTGGTAGCTTCAAATCATCTACTTGGACCAATGGCATTCGAAAAGGATTGGTTGTTTTTCAATTCCTAATCTCCATTTTCTTGATCATAAGTAGTTTAGCTGTACATAAGCAAATCACTTTCGTAAAAAACAAAAACCTGGGCTACGATAAAGAAAATGTAATTTATATTCCTTTGGAAGGTAAACTACAGCAGGAAAGCACCATTGATCTATTTAAGGCCCGAATGCTCGAAAACCCTAATATTCTGAACGTTTCTACGGCCAGTAATACCCCAATTGATATCGGAAGCTCTACCTCAGGTGGTTATTCCTGGGAAGGAAAAGACCCAAATAGCCAAGTGCTATTCACGGTTTTGCAGGTAAGCAATGACTTTATTGAAACCTTGGGCATGGAAATGAAAGAAGGACGTTCTTTCGACCCCAACTTGATAAGTGACACTTTGAATGTGATTATCAATGAGCAAACCGCTAAGAACATGAATGTGGAAAATCCATTGAACCATCCCATCACATTCTGGGAAAGAACAGGCAAAGTAGTCGGGATTGTTAAGGACTTCCATTTTGCTTCCTTGCACAATAAAATCGACCCTTTGGTCATCGCCTTGAGACCAGAATCTTCAAGTTTTATGTTTCTGAAAACTAATGCGGAAAATACAGAAGCCACTTTGAATTATGTTGAAAGTGTATTTAAAGAAGTAAATGGCCAATATCCTTTCGAATACCGTTTTCTGGATGAACAATATGAGGGACTGTATAGAAGAGAATCTGACATAGGGGTGTTGGCCAATATCTTCACACTAATTGCTGTGTTTATTTCCCTTTTAGGTTTGTTTGGACTGGCATCTTTTGCGGCAGAACAAAGGATCAAAGAAATAGGCATCAGAAAAGTGCTGGGCGCTGGAGTTGGCAATCTGATTTTACTTTTAGCGAAGAACTTCCTATTGCTTGTTTTATTAGGTTTTGCTGTAGCCGTACCGCTGGCTTATCTCTTTTTAACTGATTGGATGTCATCATTCGAATATACCACTACCATTGGCCCAAGCATTTATGCGCTATCCGGTGTGGCTTCCATTTTAATTGCGCTGCTTACGGTGAGTTATCATTCACTTCGCGCTGCGGCCTCAAATCCAGTTAAGAGTTTGAGGTATGAATGATTGGATTGACTACTTCACTGGCGCATAAGGATTAATTTCTCTGAGCTTTTCTTCTAAAGCGCGAAGGTCTTTGATCCTTAGCCAACTGACCCTGATTTTATGTTTGACCATTTTGTCCTCACTGTCGAGGAGATTAAGGCCAATGTGCAAATGGTCGGTTTCGAAATAGCTATCGAAGTTGTACTTAGTAATCAGTAGTGATTTTTCCTTTTTCGAAAATAGTTTTTTAGTGTTTACCACTACGCCATTATCTGCTTCGATGGCGGTAAGGTATATGGGCCAATTGACGAGGCTAGACATAAATCCAAAAATAGGAGCAAAGGCAACTAAAAGCAGCAAACTCGTCATGTCTGGCGCAATTATGTATTTATAAAAAAATATGAAGACCACGAATACGAGGTAGAAATAGAGCAAATACTTGAATCGATTCACCTTGCCTTTATTGCTGATCTGTTTCATAGTTTTGGTTTGAAATTCCATTTGTAAGGTAGTGAAAAGGCTTAGCCAAATTTAATTTTTGAAGTTAAATCCCACAGCACCACACCTATGCTTACTGAAATATTGAGTGAATGTTTTGTGCCGAATTGAGGGATTTCTAAACAAGCATCTGCCACTTGGACAACGGCATCTTCAACGCCAAAAACTTCGTTTCCAAAAACCAAAGCGTACCTTTTTCCTGATGACACCTGAAAAGCTTCCAAAGAAATACTTCCTTCTGCTTGCTCTACCGCCAACACTTCGAAACCTTCGGTTTGCAGCTTGAGACAAAGGGCAGCTGTATCTTCAGCGTATTCCCATTCAACCGATTCTGTTGCGCCTAAGGCAGTTTTATTGATTTCGCGATGAGGGGGTTGTGCGGTTATGCCACAGAGATAGATCTTCTCAATGGCAAAGGCATCTCCTGTTCTAAAGGCAGAGCCCACGTTGTTCATGCTTCTCACATTGTCGAGCACCAAAACGAGCGGTAATTTTTCCGAAGTTTTAAACTCCTCCAGACTCATTCGGTCTAGCTCGTCATTCTTAAGTTTTCGCATTGCCGAAATTAAAAAAAGTATTCCTAACCATTGGCAAAAACAATTGGGCATAAAAAAAGTAAGGGCCTTTTGCCCTTACTCCACACTAGGCCTTCACAAGAACCATCAAAAATGAAAGCCAACATAAAGTGTTAAAGCCGAATTCTTAGCATCACTAGCAGCTTCGCCAGCAAATGAACCAGACTTTCCTATTTCTTTAAATCCATAATTATATCGTACTCCTAAGATTCCGCCATCAAAATCATAGCCTAGGCCAGCAGCCATACCATAATCGAGTGTGTTGAAATCATCACGATCTAATTCTTGAACTGAGTTGATTGAACCATCGCCATCAACATCCTTAATTTTTACGTCTACCAGAAACCCTACATAAGGTCCGGCATGGATATTAAGTTTTCCAAAATTTGCGGTAAACATGACTGGCACTTTTATATAGTTGAGGTTAAACCTGTATGTCCCGCTTCCTGATAAAAAATTGTCGTATTGAAGCGCAGCACCATTTTGGGAATAAAGAAATTCGTATTGAATTCCCAGGTTGCCAGCCAGGTTGTGTTTGCTATAAATACCGATATTGAGCCCAACTTTGGCATTTTCATCGTCCACATTATCCACGTATAAATTCGAAATATTCGTCCCAACAGTGAATCCTGTTTGAGCTTTCAGTGTGGTGACAAAAGCCATCATCAAGGCTGAAAGACATATTATTTTGATAGTTTTCATAATTTTTATGTTTTGGTGGTGCTTAATGAATAAGCGATCCGGTTGTGAAAGAAGGTGCCCAGTTGAGCGGGCACTTTCTCGTTTGATTAGAATTCTCTAATCTGTCAATGGTTATTGATTAGCTTTTTGTAGAAATGACCAAGTATTTAGAAACCTTCCAAAATTTTTCAGGAACGGTAATTTCTAGGTATTTGATGTTCTCTTCGTTTTCGTCTTGAATGATCACATAAGAATCGGCAGGATGTTCTGATATCAATTGCACTTGCGAAGCTTCAATCGGTAACTTATTAAATTCTCTAATGTCGATTTTAATGTATTCATCGTCATTGGCAGACTCATTCAGGTCGATTGATCTGCCCAAGCCTAGAAAACCACGTTCCTTAGTTACCAAACCACGCTCCTTTAAGTCCTTGTAAGAACCTACTGCATATCTTACGGTGTTCAGATTGTCATTCAAACCATTCAAAAGTTCGATTTCTTGTTCTTTATCTGAAATCACTCTTACCTGATTTGCCGATTGGATTTGAACCGAGTCATAAAGTCCCGCTATGACTTGGAACTGCTCATTCTTCATTTCAATTTGGTCCTTCAGGTCAATGATCAAGGCACTTCTTTCTTCCAAATCTGCTGTCAGTTGGTTGATTCTTTTTTGGAATCCGCTGGTTTTCAAGTTTGAATTTCTAAGCTTACCGTTGAGTTCTGCGATTGTCTTATTCGATTCGTCTACCAAGGTGCCGATCATATCAAGCTCTTTGATCAGCTTGTCCTTGCTTGATTTTTTGCCCGATTCAGTATCGGCTATAAGTTCGTGTTTCTTTACTATTGCAGCCACCTGGCCTTCGACCTGATTCATGAGATTCAGTACCTCGTTAAATTCATTTTCCTTCGAAACCAATTCAGATTTCATTTGCGCTATTGATACCTCTTGGTTTTTTAGTTTTGTTTCCTGCTCGCTATTGCAAGAAGTAAGACTGATTGTGGCTAACCCTGCAATGGCGAGTAGCATCGCAGCTTTATTAGTTCTTTGATTTTTCATGGCTACTATTTTTTAAAGTTTAAAATCACTGTGTGACCTTCTTTTTGCCAATTCGATACCAAAAAGGGAAAAACATACAACTCATTGATATTCATATATTTGAAAGCCATATAAACAAAAAACGCTCTACAAATGAGAGCGTTTTTATCAAAATGAAATGAATTTTAAGGGATAGACAGTTTATTCCTCCATCTCTTTTAGCATTCTGTAAATGGTGGATTGACCAATGTCCAATTTCTGAGCTACAAGCTTAATATCGTCATCGTAGTTTTTGAGGTAGAGCTTCACAATGCGTTGATTATATTCCTTCAAACTCATTTCTTCGCCCGACATTTCGGAGATTACGTCTCGTGTTCCGAAGGTAATGTCATCGGGCAGAATGGTTTCACCCTCGGCCATTACTACGGCCAATTCTACCACTGATTTAAGTTCTCTGATATTTCCGGGATAGGCATATCCGAGCAGCTTTTTACTGGCCTCGGAACTAAGTGCTTTGGTAGCCAACCCATTTTCTTTGCAAAAAGCGGCAATAAAATGCTTGGCCAACATCAATACATCTTTTCCTCTTTCTCGTAATGGAGGCAATTGGATGATGATACCAAACAAACGGTAGTACAAATCTTCTCTAAAATTTCCGGCCTTTACTTCTTCCAGCAAATCGCGATGAGTGGCTGCCACAATACGACAATTGATTTTGACGGTTTCCTTTCCGCCAACCCGAGTAATTTCCTTTTCTTGAAGCACTCTGAGTATTTTGGCTTGAAGGGTCTTGTCCATTTCACCCATTTCATCCAAAAACAAAGTGCCTCCATCGGCTTGTTCAAACTTTCCCAAATGTCGATTAGCAGCTCCGGTAAAGGCTCCTTTTTCATGACCAAAGAGTTCGCTCTCTGCCAACTCTTTAGGAATCGCGCTCATATTCACTGCAACAAACGGATGATTCTTTCTATCAGAATTATAATGTACGGCTTTGGCCACTAGCTCCTTGCCAGTTCCTGTTTCGCCATAAACAATTACTGATATATTGGTCGTAGTTGCCTTTTTTATCAAGTGAAAAACCTTTTTCAGCGGTTCACTTTGGCCTATAATTGAGTTTTGAAAGTCATACTTTTGTTCAACCTCAGAAAGTAAAACCTCGATTCTCTTTTCTAAATAAGACTTGTCTCGGATGTGCTTGATGACATTATGAAGCCTGTCCTTAATGTCCTTGGTTTTTGAAATATAGTCGTAAGCACCAATTTTTAGCAAACCCACAGCGGTATCGATTTCGCTCTGTTCAGAAATGATAATCACTTTTATTTCAGGCACTTGCTCCCTTATTTTTAAGAGCAGTTCTTCCCCATTGAAATCTGGCAGTCGATAATCCAGTGTTATGACTTTCGGCTTTTCCTTCAGTGCGGCCAGTAACGACTCTCCGTTTTCAAAGGACTTTACTTTAAAATCAGGGTTGAGTTCTAACGTATAAACCAGCAGTTTGCGGTACCATTCGTCATCTTCAACTACAAAAATGGAAAAAGAAGCTTCGTTCATAATCAAATCTACAAAATGATAATTTCACTAAATTATTTAATTTGAAAAAGTAAGGGAAGGGCATAAAAAAACCCGAGGTTAACTACTCCTCGGGTACTAAACAAATAAACTACTAACTGTATGAAGAGGAACACTCTTTTGTGCCCCATATTTTCGTTTTAATTTTCAATAAGAACAACGCTGATCATTTAAAGATGTTTCAACAATGCTCTTGGATTTTTGATTATTCGATCACTTGCCGATCGATTACAGTACAAAGATCGTTTTAAGCACTGATAAAGTTCTATTGTCAAAATTAATTTAACGTTAATTAACCATCCACTTGCATAATATGGCGTCCAAAAAAGCTGAATAGCCAAATGGGCTCAGATTTATTTTTTGAGTTAAGCGCCAACTGACTGATGAATATTGCTAAGAGGTTTAATAATTCGTTAGAGAAGAAAATATTGAAATCGAGTTGTTTGTAGTTAATTCTAAAAATTAATGGGCTTGTGGTAATCCCATCAAGTGCATGCTGTTGGTGGGTAAAACGTTGGGACTGCCAGGAAGGCACCTTTTCAAAGGCAACATCAAAAAATCAAAAACCCTTTGCCGTTACTTTTATCTCTCCAGTTCCATTGCAATTCGGACACTTTACATAAGCTGATTTTCCCGAACCATCACAGTAGTAGCAACTAACGATCATAAAATCTCGCCCTCTGGTAATTTTATTGGGCTGTATTGGCGTTTCATTGGTTTCTAATTTTGTATTTGCCTGCTTGATCTTGATTAATTTGAGCCTTTTTCTTTCCTTGGCGTTTGCCAGATTAATCATCATAGATGGCAACTCCATGAACTCCGGATGCGCCTTTACCAACTCCAGAATATTGTCATAAATGCTTTTTGAATTGTTCTTGAGGTTTCGAACCATCCATTTTCGTCCGAATTCTAAGTATTCTGCTTCAAGGTGGTTGATGCTATGTATTTTTGCCATTGCAATAATTTTTTAAGCTCAAAATCTAATCATAAATAAGAATTTTTACAAGAAAACAAGTATTAGGAGGTTGATCTCGAAATGAAAACTAACTACAAATATTCCTTAAGTTGCCCCAAAGCTAAGATCGCTTGCTTTTTGAAAGTGTAAAAGGGTTTTAAAATAGCCGTGTTTGACATCTCGTTTTCAAGCATTTTGTGCAATTCTTCACGCTGAAAACTCAACGTGGTAATGCCTAAATAATCGATGCTTGGCCTGATTTTGTGTAAAATCTTCTTAGCAGAGGCCTGCTCGTTCATTTCAAGAGCAGAAGTAAGGGATGCTAACTCCTGTGGTAGTGTTTCGTAAATTGTTTTCAGTAATTCACCCAAAAAGACTTTGTCTCCTCCCACTGTGCGTTCGAGTAAACTCAAATCAATTTTTAAATCTGATGTTTCGACACTTAACAGCATTATTTTCTCGCACAACAAAGCCAAGTCGATCGGCTTTTGGATCCACTGCCAATTTTCGGTTGTTTTCAGCGTTGAATATTTCTCGCTAGAATCTCCACTAATGAACAGAAAGGGCGTTGAAATGCCCATTTCTCTACTGCTTTTTAGTATGTCTATTCCCGAACTGTCACCTAATTGAACGTCCGAAATAACGAGGTCAAAAGCGCCAGAGTTAAGGCTGTCCTTCAGAGCCCTTCCTGTCCGCACCAGTTCGAGATCAACCGACTGGCTTCTCAAAAACTCTTTCAAAATGGCCTGATTGACAGGATCATCCTCGGCCAATAGAATTTTAAGTCCATTGATTTTCGGTTGAACCTCAATCGGCCGATGCTCCAAATGACCTAAAGTAAAACTCAATTCAAAGGTCATTGCTGTGCCTACACCCAATTCACTTTTAATTTCAAGCTGTCCGCCAAAGGCTTCAACCAGTTTTATGGCGATTCCCAAGCCTAAGCCCGTTCCGCCAAATTCTCTTGCGGTTGAGTCCTGCGCTTGGGCGTATGGCTCAAGCACTTTGCTCATTTGTGCTGGAGTCATTCCCATTCCAGAGTCGGTAAGGCTGAAGAGCAATTTTACTTGGCCTCTATTCGATTCGGTAACTGCAATTTGTAATGCTACTTTCCCTTTTTTTGTAAACTTAAAGCTGTTGCCAACCAAGTTATATAATATCTGTTTTAAGCGAGTAGGATCACTTTTTAACACAATCGGTTCCGTAGGTAGTTCAAGCTCCAATTGCGTTTCTCTTTGCTGTGCCTCAAATTGAAATCCAGAAATCACATTCGAAACCTCGTCCTGGAGTGAGAAATCAATAGATTCGAAAGTGAGTTTGCCGGCCTCTATTTTCGAAATATCAAGAATATCATTGACGATTGAATTGAGGTGCAAAGAGGTAGATCTAATGGCAGGCAAATAGGTGGTCAATTTCTGTTCATTCGCTTCTATAAGACTCACCAAACCTGCAATACTGCTTAAAGGAGTACGCATTTCATGGCTCACCTGCGCAAAAAACTCATTTTTGAAGTCTTGAATTCTTTTCAATTCTAGGTTTTGGAATTCGAGTAGCTGGTTTTCCATATCAGCTACCCTCTTTTGTAATAGGGCTACTTCTTCATTGATGGCGCTTTCATTTCGGCTTTGTTGAATACCTAGCAGACGGTCGTAATCGGCTGTTTTATCAAAAATAACCCACTGAATTCTGTCTTCTGTAATCTTTCGAAATGTTAGGTTAAAGAGTGCGTTTACAGGTTCTGTCCATACCACTTCGGGGAAATCATGAACCTCGTTCTCTTGCATATTGACGAAAACTTCCGCCAGACTTTCTAAAAAAATGAACTGATCAAATACTTTGGTGTCTGGCTCAATTTTGAACAGGGTATCGCAACTCTCAATTAAAATTCCTTCGGTATCAAAAATTACAACTTGAATTTTCGAGGCCACCTCTTGGAGTTTTATTTGATCTAAGTGATTCATGCCATCATCGCTTTGGTCAATCGTAGAAAGGCTTCTTCTACGTATTCGCCAGTTTTGGCACTTGTGGTCCTGATCTCTAAAGACAATCCACTCAAAATTTGCTTTGTCTCCTCTTCGGTCAAGAGGTCTTTTTTATTCGCCAATACTTCTATCGGAACTCCAGGTAATAACTCTTTGATGTAATCTAGTTGTTCATGCAAGTTGTTGTAGGTGGATGGTCTGGATAGGTCGAAAACGTATAGCACTCCGTGTGCCCCTAATTGGTAACTTTTGGGCACTTTGCTCTGGGCCGTTTCACCGGCAATGTCCCAAATCAATAGGTTGACCTTTAACCCATCTACATCAACCTCTTTCTTATCGATTTTTACGCCTATGGTAGTGAGGTAAGCCTCCGAAAATTTGCTATGGACAAACTGCTGCACCAAAGAGGTTTTTCCGACTCCGAAATGGCCAACGAGGATTACTTTTTTATTCATCCTTATCGAAGTTTTCGAAGTACTTTGCCAAACCTTCGGCAATTTCATTTTGGGCATCGGACTCGGCACCATGCTTTGCCCTTTTCAATACTTTTTGAGCAAAATCCAAGAGCGTGTCATCTAGCTTATCGCGAAATTGGGCATTCATACCCCCTGATGTAACCACCGCTACGAAGAAGGATTTGAAATTTTTGATGGTGATTTTAAAGTTGTCGTAATCAATGTTAGAAAGTTCTTGCGTTTCACCAGTAAAGGCATCTTCTACAAAAGCCTTGATGGCAGTAAGCATTCCCGCTACCATGTCACGATCTAAAGCTGCGCTTTTGGAAAAACTTCCTAGAAGCATACCCGAATTTCTTTCGATCACATAGATTTCTTCAATCTTAGGTTCAATCAGCTTTGAGATGATCATGTCTTTCTGAGGTGTGCCAGAGATCCACGCCTTGATCCGGATCTTCCAACCTTCCCACGAAAAAGCCAATTCCATTTGGTGATCAATCCGCTCGGAAAGCTTTTCCATTTCATTGGTAATGTACTTTTTGATCATTCTGCCTATGATCGGGTAAAGCACCTCCACCACTTCGTCTTGCGACTCTCTGATCTGCTTGCTGATGGATTCTGTAATTTGAGGACCGAATAGTTCGGGGAATTTGTTTTTGAGATTGACGCGTTCATCAGCTAAAATAGGCTGAATTTTCTCCTCAAGCCTGTTTCTAGAGTTGATTTGATCGTCTAAATCCTCGAGTTTTTGGGCAAGTTGATCTCTCTCCTCCCAGTCTTTCTCCAGGAGGATTTCCCTCAATTTATCAAATCCCAGCCCTTTGTTCATGGGTTATTGTTATTCCGCTATTTGTTTGCCCATTTCTTGAAGCAAAGCGCCAAGCATTTTTCGGTTCACTTTTTTATGATCAAGGTCGGTTACTGCTTCGTCCATATCGGCCCTTAGCTGAGTTACCTTCTTGTTCATGTCGGCCCTCAAGTCGTTGATGATGTTGTTGAGCTGATCGCGAGTATCGTTCAGTTCATTTTCAATTTCCAATCTAGTGCGCTTTATTAGTGCTTTGATTTCATTGAATTCAGCATCGTATTGCTGCATGCTTTCACCAAAAATGAGTTGTTTAACTGCGTCAATTTTCGGGTCGCCTGAAGAAACCATTGTTTTCTTCTCTTCTTCTTTTTCCTTAGCCATGTTTATTGAATTAAAGCTTTGAGTGTTTTTTTATCGACTATTCCAGAAGGGAACAGCCCTTTACTTTGTTGAAATGCTTTTAATCTGTTGGTGGTAATTAAGTTGAAAATGCCGTCTTGCGGAATGCTATCCGCAGAAGTATTCAACATTTTTTGAAGCTCCCAAACCGCACTGCCAGAATCTCCTCTTTGCAGTCCTATTAAATAATCATGCTTAGCATATTCGAGGTCTTCAAGGGTGAGTCCTTGCTCAAAAAATAACCTTACTTTTTCATTGGTATATCCTTGGGATTTTAGGCTTGCTGATTTTTCCAGTTTACTTTGGAGCATGAGCGCTGTCGCCCTCAGCAATTCGTAATATTCGGTGGCTTGGCTCGATTCAAAGTTTTCTTTCTCCATAAATCGAACGTCTATTTTTTGATTTCGCCACAGTGACCTGGCATAGCTGCCGACTTCCATGGCGGTTTTGTAATAGGTTTTGAGCACCAAAGTGTCATAGAACTCAGTATCGATTTTCTCGCTAATTGGAAAATCATAATCCGATGGAGGATTGAACCTTCGGTCCTTTAAATACTGAACAGAAACATAGGCTATAATGCCAATGATTATTGCAAAGGTGAGTAATCGCTTCATGGCAGCTCTTCGTTAAGTAAGATCAACAGGCATAAAAATAGAGAAAATTTCTATCTCAACTATTGTTCACCTTGATTGAAACAGAATTCCAATACAATAAAGAGCATTTCAACCTCATTATTTTTCAATAAATAAAAGTATTGAAGCGCTTTATGACAACAAGGGCCAACCTTTGACAAAGGTTGGCCCTAGAGTATTTTTAGGTAGATTGGCAGTTATAGGTCGTATTTTACACTGAAGAGCCAGTAGCGCTTTTGGATATAGTATTCAAAAGTGCTTATAAGACTTTCTGAGAACGAGTCTCTTCTTATGCCTGTGGTATTCATTAAATTCATGCCTTCTGCCTTAAACTCCCATTTGCTTTTCTCTTTTCGGTAGGTGAGCTCGGCATTCAGCAAGTCATAGAATGTCTCCGTTGAATTAGACTTGTTGATGTACTGATTGTATTCGTAATTAATATTGAATCTAAAGCCTTTAAGAAATTCAATATCTAGGTCCACATTTGGTTTGTGATTTTGGAATTTGCTCTTTTGATTCCCGCCCTCATAACCGCTAAGCGTTAAATCGTAGCCAAACTGAAATTGAAAAATCCCTAAAAAAACGGTTCTAATTGAAGCTTGATAAGTCTGGCGGAAGTTGATATTCCGATTGGCAATATCGCTGATTTGATTGTTGCTGATTGATCTGTTCCAATTGGCAGATACATTGACCGTCCAGTCATTAAATCGCTTATCGGAGCTGACAAATCCTGTCAAGCTCTCATTGGCTGTGCCAATATTTATGGGGCTATTCACCCTTTCCAAGCCGTTGAACTGGATAATATTGGTGACATCATCCAAGCTCTTTCGATAAGACATTCCTCCATAAACATTGAAAAAACTGAACATATTGAATCTGAAGTAATTCAAACTGAAGTTATGGTACCAGCTATTTTCAAGATTTGGATTTCCTGCGAAAAGGGAATTATACCCGCCAACAATAATCCCACTGGCCACATTTTGGATATCCGTAAAATTGGTGCCAATGTTATAAGCCATGGTGAGCGAGTGCGAACTGCCAAACTGATACTTTGCATTGACTGAAGGTAGGAGCAAAGTCTTGTTAAACCCTTCTACTTCATCATTCTGAATATTCTCGATATCATAGTAGTGCAGGTTCAATGCTGGTGTAAGTGTGAGTTTACCAAGTTTAGTTTTGTAGAGTATACCTACATAGTAGTCTTGAAAGGTATAGTCTACAAGGTTGTTAAAGTCTGCTCCGCTAATCGCGTTCTCCGAATTGGAATTTAACCTCTCCAAAAGACCCGAGCTTAAAGATTGGCTTGTGTAGTTATTGCCAATTTTGAAGTTGATATGATTCGTTTTGTTTAAAATCCTGTAGTAATTCAAGGCTGATTCCTGCTTGTTTGTTTGCACTTCTTTCAACTGAATTAAATTAAAAGGGGAAGTACCTGTTAAAGGAATTATTGAGGCAAAGGGTTGCTGAGACGCCATTAAATCATAGGTTGGGTCTTGATTCTGGTATTGATAAGACGCCTCGAATGAGAAAACATTTTTGTCGTCTGGGGCATAAAAGCCTCTCAACTGCTGTTCTACGGATATTGGTGCTTGGCTTGTTGCGCCAATAATTTCGTTGTTGACATTGCCAAAAACAGACTGCTGAATATCACGATTGTTGATATCTGACAATCTACTAAAAACGCTGTAATCTAATTGCAGGCTTGGATTTGGGGTATACTTTGCCGCAAATTTCAATAGGCCTAAATCGCTTTCTGCTTTTTGAGTTGAAGTCAGCAATTCTTGATTGTTGCCCGGCTGAAGCACATAAGACCTCAATTGCTGCGAACCAAAAGTATTGTCGGTTTTGGCACCGATTGCAAAACCAGAAAATGAAATTTTCTCGCTTGGTTTCAAGCTGTAACTCAAGGCAGCCAGCTGATTGTTAAGTTCTTGCGCATTATTGCGCTCGGCCATTGGAATACCCAACTGGTTAGAACTCACCTGAAAGCCAGAACCCGCGCGACTGGCAAAACTTCCAAAACCTCCATTGAACCTGAAAAAGTCGCTTGAAGTAAAAGCAAGTTCACCAACGTTATTGGCATCTGCAATGAGATTGATATTGGTTTTGGGATTATAATAAAAAGCATTGGCATGTCCTCTGTACCTGCCCTCTGGCCCTCCACCTAATTCAACATCACCAAAAACCAAGTTCTTCTTGTCACCTTTTAGCTGGATATTCAAGGCCAGTTGTTCACTGTTATTGACACCGCTTAACGGACCAATATCATTGAAATTCTGAAGTACCTGCACTTTATCCACCACATTGGCGGGCAGGTTTTTGGTAGCTAATTTTGTGTCACCTTCAAAAAACTCCTTCCCATCCACTAAAAGTTTATCCACCTTTTTTCCTTGAACAGTTACCTCACCATTTTCATCTACCTTAAATCCTGGTAAATCGGAAAGCACATCTCCTAATTTCCGCTCATTCCCTTGGGTAAATACATCGGTTTTGTACGTAATAGTATCCCCTTGAATTAGAATAGGCATTTCAGTGACCACTTCAACGTCTCCAAGTTGCTGAACGTCATTTCTTAGCGTAATAAGGACAGGAACGCCCCCATTGTCTTTAGCGGTAAAAACTTTCTCGTATGGCAGAAAGCCTATGAAACTGGCTTTGAGTTTATACACTTTATTCTCCTCTAAGTTGAGTCGAAACTGCCCTTGCTTGTTGGTGACCCCAAAAGAGGCGATGGACTTTTTAACGGTGTCCATCGCCAACACATTGGCAAATTCCAGTGGCAAGCCCAGTGAATCACGAACTTCACCCTCAAATACCACTCTTTGCTGACCAAGCAAGGCAAAGTTTGAGAGCCCCAACATTAGAATAATGACGGTAAGTAATTTTTTCATAAAATCGAGATCTTGACCTTTTGGGAGATTAATTACCGCCCACTTTAATTTGAATTTTCTCTCCCTTACCACCCCCATTGCTGAATTTCTGCATCATTTCTTGCGTCTTTTCATCGGTAATGACTTTCAGTTCATCGCGGCTCACTTTTTTACCTTTAGAGGGTTTATTGATTTCAACTCCTTCAGCAGGATTGAGTGTGATTTTTGTGCACAAAAAGGTCGTAGAACCATCGGAAACCTCTAAGATTAAGCCCGGCAGGCCCCAATAATCTGAAGGTCCTTGAGAAACTGGAATTTCGGGAGTGTACCAAGCGGTGATTTCAGTGGTATCCATGACGGTTTTCATTTCATTTTGTTCTCCATCGAAGGACATTGTTTTGCGCTCAGAAATATTGGTATAAGTTGCCTTATAAGCATTATAATCACCAATCTTTCGACTCTCTTCTCCCATCACCCACTCTCTAGATTCTAAAACATCATCTACTAAAAAGGGCTTGGAAAACACATCTGCTTCTCTCAAATACTTCATTTCAGAAGTGTTTTTATAGAGTGTTCCGCCTCCGGCTGAAGACATTTGGATCACTACTCCACCACCAGAGGCCACGGCTGGTCCGCCATCTAAGCTTTCTACTTCCTTCCAAACCGATTCGCTCAAGTTGAACTTTAGGGTATACTCTTTCTGCATTTGCTTTTGCATTTTCTCTTTGAGTTGCGCTTCCATTTCTGGACTCATGCCATCACCGCTGAAGCTAAAATTCTTCATTTTGGTTGAGGATTGATAAATGGCTTCTCCTTGAAAATTTTGAGAAAACAAAATACCTGGTAGCATCATTAATGCTATGAACATGGCAAAAACTGTGTTGATCTTTTTCATTTTTTAATTGCTTTGAACTTTATGTTTTCAAATCACGGCATGTCAAATCAAATACTGAGTTAACGAGTGTTAACGTGTGTTAAGCCTTGAAGCTCAGGAGTATAAAGTAGTTATATTTGAACTGTGAAAAGGAGCCAGTTTAAAGCGACAATTTATTTGATCTCATTTACAGTGCTGCTTACTGTAGGGATCCAAGTGTATCGAAATATTCAAAACTACAATTTGAATAAGCAGCGCTTTATCAATGATGTGCAAGTTGCCTTAGACATTGCTGTTGAATCCTACTCAGCTGAGCAGGCCAAAAATGATATCTTTTTTCTTTTCGGGAATGAATTTGAAGGCAATGGCAACCCTTCAATTACAATCAATGGGTCAAATACCTCAGATTCTTTAAAATTTAAGGCTTTTGCTTATTCCGGCCAAACAGAGGTGAAGATCGACACGCTGCCTAAGCGCGTTTTCGGTACTAAACATTGGATTTCGAAACAACTATCGGATTCTAATAAACTGCCCAGCGTTGGCGCTGTGCAGAGCATCAAAGTTTTTGCCAATGGAGATAGTTCCGCTCTAGGCTCTCGTTTTGAAGCGCTCACCACAAAAATTGCACTCTCCTTGGTCCGAGATTCCATTGATTTCAACACACTGTCCAAATATATGGACAAGGAGTTGGGAAGAAAGCAAATCAATATTGAGTTTGCCTTTGTACAGCTTAAAAAGGATGCGGCTTTGCACCAATCGGCTGCCTTTGACAAATCAGAACTGCCATTATCCATCATTTCGAAATCCACTTATTTACCAAAAGATCAGCAGCTTCAGCTTTCTTTTTCGAATGCCTCTGCAATCATTCTTAAGCGAGGCTTGGCGGATTTGTTGATTTCACTGCTTATCTCTGTGGCTGTAATTGGTTCTTTGTTATATCTCTACAGAATTATCAATGAGCAAAAAGCTTTGGCCGAAATAAAGAACGACCTCATCAGCAATATTACCCACGAATTTAAAACGCCTATTGCCACCGTGAATTCCGCATTGGAGGGAATCGCTAATTTCAATCAGCAAAACGATCAAGAGAAAACAGCCAAGTATATCGACATTTCGATAGGCCAATTGAAGAAGCTCAACCTAATGGTTGAAAAGCTCTTGGAAACTGCTACGCTCGAAAGCGAATCCCTTGAAATAAGAAAAGAACCCATCAACTTGAGTCAAATTCTACATACGCTTTTAGAAAAATATAAAATGGTGGCCGGTGCTAAGGAAATCATCTTCCATGAAGACTCGCAAGACGTGATCATTGAAGCGGATCCGTTTCATATCGAAAATGCCATTTCGAACCTTATTGACAATGCGATAAAATATGGCGGCAATAGAATAGAAATCTCTTTGGCCCACAGCAATGGAAAAGCACAGGTGGTCGTGAACGATAACGGGGGATTTATAGAGAAGAGCCAAAAGGAAAGAGTGTTTGACAAATTCTATAGGATCCCAACGGGAAACCAACATGATGTCAAAGGTTTTGGGATTGGCCTGTACTACACCAAAAAGATTATTGAAAAACATGGGGGGAGTATACAGCTGGTACTAAAGCCACAACTCACAAGTTTTGAAGTAGCATTCTGATGAGCGCCAGAATTAAAATACTACTTGCCGAAGATGAAACCGCCCTCGGCACCATCATTCAAGAAAGCCTTGAAACCCGAGGCTTTGAGGTACTTTTTTGTGAGAATGGCGAACAAGCCCTAAGCCTCTATAAAACCGAAAAACCTGAATTGCTTGTGCTAGACGTTATGATGCCAAAGAAAGATGGCTTCTCTCTGGCGAAAGAGATCAGAATGAGCAATGAGAACATTCCCATCATTTTCCTCACTTCAAAATCAAGGACCGAAGATGTAGTGGAAGGCTTTGGCATTGGCGGCAACGACTATTTGAAGAAGCCTTTCAGCATGGAAGAGTTAATCGTTCGAATTCATGCCTTGCTGGATAGAAAGAGAAGGAGGGAGTCTTCGGAAGAAATCGCGATTGGCAATTACCGTTTCAATTTCTCGAAGCAGCGTTTGGCCATCAATGGCCATGAAACTATGCTTACCCATCGCGAAGCTCAGTTGCTTTTTTCTCTCAGCGAAAACCGCAATGAGGTAACTGACCGAAGCATTATCTTGAACCAACTTTGGGGCAATGATGATTTTTTTAATGCCCGGAGTATGGATGTTTTCATTACCAAACTCCGTAAAAAACTCGCTGAGGATGATTCAATAGAGATTTTGAATGTCCGCGGATACGGCTATAAATTGGTTTGTTAGATCTCTATTAAAAGTTTCATTAAACTAGATTAACAGATCACATCGTGAACACTTTGACTAAAGTGTCTTTTCCCTTGAGTTCTCTTTTTTTATAATAGTCGTAGATTCTATCTCCTTGAATAATTATGACCTTTTCAACAAGTAGGTAATCTAGTTTTTGAATTGATAAATCAGGCCTTAATACCCCATCAAGTTCAATGATTGGATTGCTATTCTTCAATCTTGCAAATGTAATCTTCTTCTGTTCTGCTTGGCTGATAACATTACCAAAACTGATTTCCGAATATTCATTAGTAAATACTGTTGCTTGATATTCCCTACTCTCGAATATAGAATCAGGATCCACATTGTGCGCTTCGTTTGTACTTGCCCTGATCAATTTGATTTTATCTCCTTTCAGCTCAGGGTAAAAAACTCTTATTGCGTCTAAATTAGATAGAACGTCAAGATACTTTATTTGATCACTGGCTTTTTGAAATTGCTTCTCCGTTACAATTTTGCCGTCCAATTCATAAATTAACTCTGAGTCGGTTTTGTCTGCCAATGCAAATTCAAGCCTCGCTTTTGTACTATTGGTTTTGGCCGTAGTAGAATCAATATTCTTCAAATAAATGGTTTTTTCACTGCGCTTCTTTTTCTTCTCGATGCCTTTATATGTTTCAACAATGATAATGCCCTCTACTTGCGTAGTGTCGTATTTTCTTTTGTGAAGTTCAGCATCATTTTTAATTACTGTTAATGACTTAATATCGGCAGGGGTGATATCATTTAAATTTGCCCCTTTCACTCCATCCACCTCAATCGGCAGCTGAATAGTGTCCTTTCGTTCCTTTATTCTTATTTGAGCAAAGTTTCCGTCTTTTACAGTAATTCCTCTTAACCTCACAGCTTGAGAAGATGAATTAGTGGATGCTTTCCAATCAACATTTGGATCGGTGATGATTCTTATTATGCCTTCGACTTGGGTTGTATCTAATGAAAGTCGAGCTATTTCACTTTTATTCTTTATCACAGAAATGGATTGAATCAAATTTGGGTCTAAGCCATCCAAGGCCAACCCACTTTCTAGAATCTCTCCGTTGATTTCATACACGACACTAGCATTTTGTTCTATCGATCCCACGATTCTTACAGCCTCAGCACTATCAAGATTTTGACTTTTAACTGTTTTAATTGTAACCCCACTTCCATTAACTGTTCTTACTTTGAGCCCCTTGTCTGTTTGGACTGAGTCTAGGTCTATTTCGATAACTCCATAGGTTCCCTTTATCCAATATTTATCTTCAATTCGATGATACTCGTTTCTGATCGAATCAATTCTTGACTTCCATTCTTCCTCAGTGGGCAATCGAAATTTTGACGAATCAATATCGTCTTTTAGACTAAACCTCAGTGTTCCACTGTATTCTGAAGTCACATCGTGCCTAAAGCTTTGGATTTGATCATAAGCGGCCAAATAAATAGCATACTCTTCACCCTTGATTTCCTCTTTATTAAGAAAGATTAGCGTCTTATTACCGTTCTTATTGGGCCTAATACTTATTCTAGAATTAGGTTTTAAAATCTCCAATATTGCTTTGTTAATTTTGGCGGTATCCTGCAACTGAATTTTCTTCACTTCAACAGGTTCATTGGCTTTCTCTTCTAGCTTTAAATTGTTATTCATTCCTGTATTGGCACTCATCAAGAAAAAACTAAGCAATAAAAGGCCGAAGGAAAGCAAACCGCTGAGCCAATTGGTTTGTGGTTGTCTTTGGACAATGCGTTTGATTCGTTTTAGCATTTGATTTCTTGGCCCAGCAAAAGCCAGAGCAGGTGAACTGGGTTTGGGTCGTAAATTGAATTCGGAAATTCTTGTCAACGCTTTGGCCAAAACCAACGGATTTGAAATGAGCAAAACAGTGCTTTCATCACAATCATACTCACGCTCATCATCTAATTGAGCATTCAACCACCAGAAGGCTGGATGATAAAAGTACACCACTTGCAAAACGTTGATAACTATGTTGATAAGGAAATCATTTCTTTTGATGTGCGCCAATTCATGCAATAAAATAGCCTCGATTTGCTCCGTTGGCAAAGCTTGAATTAGACCTAAAGGAAAGATGATCATAGGCTTAAGCACACCCATGACCAAAGGCGAAGAAACAGCCTCTGATTGCTTTAAAAGGACTTTACCCTTGATTTTCAGTTGATTACAAAGCTGATCTAAATGACTTAATAAAGTAGAATCCTCAATTAGCTTAGACTTGGTTTTCAGGCGGTTAAGAAAAATGAAGCCTCCTAACATTCTGATTGTGAATAACAAAGCTCCAATCAGCCAAATGGCTAAAGCGATATCTGCATTTTGGGCTGTCCAACGCAGCCAAAACGAGAATGGCGACTGATTTGCGAACGACTCAATTAATTCAGTTTTGGGAACATCAGCAGCCATCAATTTTTGAGGAACAGAATACGCCTCCATGGATATTTCAAATGGCAAAGTTGATTCAACTTGAGAAAAATCTAAATGTCCATAAAGTGTAATACCAGAAAGAATGGGCAAAGTAAGCAAGGCAATGAGTACCAAATTAAATCGATAAGCGGGACGAGCCTTCTTCATAAAAAGGAGTATGAAAAAGCAGAATAGTAAGACGAGCGCTCCTTGCCAAAGCGAGTCCAATATTGTGAGGCCTACTGCCTCTGTCCATTGTGAGTTTAGGAATGTTTTCATGGCTGACCTCCTTCTAGTTTTTCAATTAGTTTTTTGATCGCCTCCAATTCCGATTTAGATGTTTTACCCTGACCAAGGGCTTGCATTACTAGGCTCGAAGCCGATCCACTAAAAGCGCTATCTACCAAACGATTTAATAAAGTTGCCTGCACTTTATCTTGATCAATGGCCGCTTTGTAAATATGCGTACGTGAAGTTTCATCACGTGCCACCAAGCCTTTTTGCGCCATAATTTGCATCAATTTCAGGGTGGTGGTGTAGCCAATCTCTCTTTCTTGATTCAATGCTTCGTTCACTTCTCTTACCGTAGCAGCGCCTTTGCTCCAAAGCACTCCTAATATTTCGAGTTCCGATGCTGTGGGCTTATTTTCCATATCAAATACTTTAAGTACGACAACCTTCGTAACAAAAATATACGAATCAATTCGTAATGCCAAATTTATTTACGAATTCATTCGTATACCATTCTCAATTTTGGTTTTCATTCCATATTACCACAGATGTCAAGAATACATCAACCAATTTCAATTCCTCGTGTCTGGTTGGTTTTGGAATGAAAATCAACATTTAAAAACAGTTGACACCGAGGATGCCGTCTTGAACTAACCTTCTATCATTTTTAATACTCATTCATATCATTATTAGTGAGTTAGTAACCCGCTTTGTCATATTTTAATCCCCTGACTAAATCTAATGACAAATATGAAAGCCAAACTCCATTTCAAAAGCCTCGCTGGTATACTTGTGCTTTTTATACTCTCGATTGGCAATATTCTGATTGCTCAATCGCCCAGTGGTTATCAACGACCACCAGAAGAAATAGCCAAATTAATTGACGCTCCCTCCACACCTTCCGTGAGCATTGACTCTAAAGGAGAATGGATGTTATTGATGGAACGGCCCGGTTATCCATCCATTGAAGAGATTTCTGCACCAGAATTAAGAATTGGCGGTACTCGAATCAATCCAGCCACTAATGGCCGAAGCCGCCAAAATCCTATGGTGGGCATGAGCTTGAAAAACCTAAAAACCAATGCTGAATTTCAATTTGAAGGTATGCCGAGCAAACCGCAAATTGCCAATGTGAGCTGGTCATTGGACGAAACCAAAATCGCTTTTACCAACACCACTGAAAATGGAATTGAACTTTGGTATGCCGATGTTGCTACTAAAAAGGCCCAAAAACTTACAGAAGCCATTGTGAACAATGCCTACATCAGCGCATTTCAATGGATGCCTGATAATTCTAATCTACTAGTCAGTACAATTGCAGACAACCGAGGAAGCGAACCCAAAAAACCTCTTGCCCCAAAAGGACCCGTTTTGCAAGAAACGGAAGGTGCAGTTGCTGCTTCTAGAACTTATCAAGATCTACTAGAAAACTCCCATGATGAGACCCTTTTCGAATACTACACTACTGTACAATTGAGAAAAGTAGATTTAAGTGGAAAGAGTGTAAAAATAGGGGCTCCAGAAATTATTAAGGATGCTACAGTTTCTCCTGATGGTCAGTATATTTTGGTAGAAACCATCCAAAAGCCTTTTTCATATTTAGTGCCTGCTTCTCGTTTCCCTTTCAATTATGAGCTATGGACTGCAACAGGTCAAGAGCTTAAAGTCTTGGCTCAAATCGATTTAGACGAAGTAAGACCCAATGGATTTGATGCTACCCGAAAAGGGCCTCGCAGTATGAACTGGAGGGCCGACAAGCCAAATGAGCTCTTCTGGGTGGAAGCTAAAGATGGCGGTGACCCAAATTTAGAAGTAAAGGAAAGAGATGTGGTTTACACGCTCAGCGCTCCTTTCAATGATAGTCCTACAAAATTTGCATCTACTAGTTTAAGGTTCTCTGGTATTGACTGGGCAGACGAAAATAACGCATTATTGAACGAATCGTGGTGGGCAAGCCGAATGGAAAAAACCACTTTGATCAATCCATCAAAGCCTAATACAGCAGGCACTGTAATCATAGATAGAGCAACAACCGACCGATACAACGACCCTGGAAGTCCTGTTATGGTGAAAAATGAATACGGTTGGAATGTCTTGCTTCTAGAGAAAGACAATATTTTCATGAGAAGCACAGGCGGTTCTCCTGAAGGTGATCGTCCTTTCTTGAGTAAATTCAATTTAAAAACTAAGAAAGCTGAAATCCTTTTCAGATCAGAAGCACCTTATTATGAAAGAGTTACTGACCTGATTTCAAAAAAAGGCGATCAAGTAATTACACTTCGCGAATCCGAAAAAGAAGCACCAAATTATTACCTCAGAGATCTCAAAAAAGGAAGCATGACTGCCCTTACGGAATTTCCACACCCACAACCTTCTTTATTGGATGTGAATAAAGAAATCATCAAGTACGAAAGAAAGGATGGGGTTAAATTGACGGCAACTCTTTATACGCCTGCTGGCTATGATAAGGACCGAGATGGCCGATTGCCCGTGTTGGTTTGGGCATATCCAATTGAATATAAGTCTGTGGCTACTGCCTCTCAAGTAAGAGGAAGCCCCTATTCTTTTACACGAGTCAGTTCTGGCTCACCACTTTTTTGGGTGCTTAGAGGCTACGCGGTTATGGAAAACACTGAAATGCCAATTATTGGAGAAGGAGACAAAGAACCTAACGACTCATTTAGAGAACAATTGGTAATGAATGCCGAAGCAGCAATTAACAAAGTAGTTGAAATGGGTGTAGGCGATAGAAACAAATTCGCTGTGGGTGGTCATTCATATGGCGCATTTATGACGGCCAATTTACTTGCACATACTGATTTGTTCGCTGCTGGAATTGCAAGAAGCGGTGCCTACAATAGAACACTTACTCCTTTTGGCTTCCAAAGAGAAGAGAGGACCTATTGGGAAGCTCCGGATTTATACAATGGAATGTCGCCATTCATGCATGCCGACAAAGTGAATGAACCACTTTTGCTTATTCATGGTGAAGCAGATAACAACTCTGGTACCTTCCCTATCCAAAGTATTCGTTTCTATAATGCCATAAAAGGACATGGTGGAACAGCAAGACTTGTGATGTTGCCCAACGAAAGCCATGGTTATCAAGCCAAAGAATCTATCATGCATATGCTATGGGAAATGGATTCATGGATGGAAAAACACGTTAAAAATGCAACCACCCGACCGGAAGACACCAAGGTGAGCACAAGAGATAAAGAATAAGAAAATCGATGAGATTGCCTTCTGAAAGTCGGAAGGCAATGCTCAATTAAGCATAAGAATGAATACCGATTAATTTAAAATTATGGTCAAATCTCTTATTCGAAGATTTAGCCGTAGCCATATCCTTTTTGAAAATTGACCCATTTAATTCAACCCAAAAATAAATCAAAAATGAACCGCTCTCAACTCAGCTCTCTTCTGACCGCCATAATATTGCTTGCCTTTGTGGCGCATCCGGGCTTTTCGCAACGCAAAAAATCTGATAAAGAAGACACAAAAGAAATTTCCGATCCATTAAAACCTTTTTCCCTTTCTTCTTTAAAATTTAGAAACATCGGGCCTGCACTTACTTCAGGCAGAATAGCGGATTTAGCAGTAAACCCTAAAAATTCAAGTGAATTTTATGTGGGCGCAGCAGCTGGAGGAGTTTGGAAAACAACCAACGCAGGCAATACCTTCACCCCAATTTTCGATGGACAAGGTTCGTATTCTATCGGGACGGTTGAAATCGATCCAAATAATCACAGCGTCATTTGGGTAGGCACGGGAGAAAATAACAACCAACGCTCTGTTTCTTACGGAGATGGAATTTACAAGTCGGAAGACGGAGGAAGTTCTTGGAAAAACATGGGTTTAAAGAAATCCGAGCATATTGGAATGATCGCCATAGACCCTAGAAATTCAGATGTAGTTTACGTAGCCGCGTATGGCCCAGTTTGGAGTGCTGGTGGTGATAGAGGCGTTTATAAAACAACTGATGGCGGAACTACTTGGAATAGAGTCTTGGAAATAAGTGAACATACTGGTGTAAATGAAATCCATTTCGATCCAAGAAACCCAGACATTCTCTATGCCACGGCACATCAAAGAAGAAGAAGACAATGGACTTACCTAGGTGGTGGTCCAGAGTCAGGAATCTATCGCTCAACAGATGCAGGAAAGACTTGGGAGAAAATAAACAAAGGGCTTCCTGGAGGTGATAAAGGAAGAATTGGAATGGCAATTTCGCCTGCGGACCCTGAAGTACTTTATGCGGTAGTAGAAGCAGAAGGCGGCCAAGGCGGCTTTTTCAAAAGCACTAATCGTGGGGCTTCTTGGCAAAAGATGAGCGGTACGTCTACTAGCGGAAATTACTACCAAGAAATTGTAGCCGACCCAGTACATGTCGGAAGAGTTTATTTGCTCGATACTTTTACCAAAGTGACAGAAGATGGGGGAAAGACCTTTACCAACCTTGGCGAAAAAAGTAAGCACTGGGACAATCATGCCATGTGGATTGACCCTAAAAACACAGATCACTTGCTTCAAGGTTGCGATGGCGGTGTTTACGAAAGCTTTGACCAAGGCCAAAATTGGAAGTTTTTTACCAACCTTCCAGTGACCCAATTCTACAAGGTTTCAGTAGACAACGAGTTGCCTTTTTACAATGTAATGGGCGGAACCCAAGACAATTACAGCCTTCATGGACCATCTCAAACCATCAGCGCCCATGGCATTGTAAGTTCGGATTGGATTGTCACGCAAGGAGGTGACGGTTTCGAATCTTTTCCTGACCCAGAAGACCCAAATATCGTTTATGCGCAATCTCAAAATGGCGGCATTGTTCGCTTTGATAGAAAAAGTGGTGAGGCGGTAAGCATTCAACCTAAGCCCAGAAAAGATGAAAAACAGTACAACTTCAACTGGGATGCACCATTGATGGTGAGTCCACACGATCACAAGACAGTCTATTTTGGTGGCAACAAACTTTTTAAAAGCACCGACCGTGGAGATTCCTGGGAAGTGATCAGTGATGAGTTAGACCAAAACATAGATCGCAACCTGCTTCCCATCATGGGCAAAATTTGGCCAATGGATGCTGTCGCCAAAAACGGTTCTACCTCCAGGTATGGAGCGGCCGTTTCGCTCGATGAATCAAGGCTTCAGGAAGGCCTTATCTATGTGGGCACTGACGATGGACAAATTAACACCACAGAAGATGGTGGCAAAAACTGGAGAAAAATTAATCGCTTCAGCGGTGTTCCAGAAAACACTTATGTATATGATTTGATTGCTTCGAAGCATGACGTTAACGTAGTTTATGCTGCTTTCAACAATCACAAAAGTGGTGACTTCAAACCTTATGTTTTCAAAAGTGCTGACAAAGGTAAAACCTGGACAAGCATAAGTTCGAACTTGCCTGAAGGAGCCGTTTATGCGTTGGAGCAAGACCACAAAAACGGCAATATTCTTTTTGCGGGTACAGAATATGGAGTGTTTGTTTCTATCAACGAAGGGGCAAGCTGGACAAAACTTACTTCTGGCCTACCCAATGCCGTAAACGTTCGGGACATTGCGATACAGGAAAGGGAAAACGATTTGGTGCTCGGCACCTTCGGAAGAGGTTTTTATATCTTGGATGATTACTCCCCAATCCGTGAAATAGCTTCAGAATTAGAGAAAAAGGCAGGCCATATTTTTGCCGTGAAAGATGCCCTTATTTTCAATACTTGGCAGCCAATCGGAAGCTTGGGCAGTGCCGATAAGGGATTTCAAGGAGAACTATATTTCGCAGCCGATAACCCAAGCAGAGGTGCAACATTTACCTATTGGGTAAAAGATGGAGTTTCTACCTTGAAAGCAGAGCGTTCAAAAAGAGAATCCGAAGCTTTCAAAAAGGGAGCCGCAATTCCTTACCCAACTTTGGAAGAACTCAAAGCTGAAGAGAGCGAGCTACCTTCTTTTTTTATCTTTACCATTAAAGACCAAACAGGCGAGATCGTAAGTGAAATAAGAAGTTCGGTAAGGAAAGGTATTAACAGAATCAATTGGGACCTGACATACGCTGGCTTCGGTCCAGTCAACGAAAGACAGGCATCACAGACGAGCAGCCTACCGTCTTCCAACGTTTATGTTGTGCCGGGCAATTACACCGTAAGTTTATCTCAAAACATAAAAGGGGTGATTAGCGAATTAGCTGGTCCTGTTTCGTTCAAAGTGAATGAACTCAACAACCGCTCAATTCCTGCCGAAAACTGGTCTGCCATGGCTCAGTTTAAGAAGAAGGCGGTAAAACTCATGCAAGCCGTAGGCGCTACCCGTGGTTTAATTTCAGAAATGAGCAATAAAATCAATAGTTATAAGGCAGCAGCCAAAGGATTCCCAGCGGTCGAATCAAATGAATTGATAAAGCAGATTCTGGAATTGGAAAACAAGGTGACCACGGTGGGTATTGCGCTTAATGGCGATCGAGACTATAATCAACTTGATTTAGATGGCGAGTACAGCACGGGGCAACGAGCGCAACAAGCGATCTTCGATATTTTCGGTTCCAACTCCAACGTAACTGGTACTGCTATACGAAACTATGATATTGCCGCGGATGAATTTGCGCCAATACTTATGCAAGTAAAGAGCCTTTTGGAGGAATTTACCGCCATGGACAGAAAATTGGATCAAATTGGAGCGCCACTCACCTCGGGAAGAATCCCTAACTGGAAAAAACAATAAGAGCTGAGTAGAGGATTCAATAACTTGAATCCTCTACTTACATTGAAAATACTATCTTTGTTTACTTCGACCAACAGCCAATCTTTATAATCTTCAAAAATTAGTGCTTTGATTCTAACTCAAAGGGACTCAAGCGTCTTTTTAGAATCGAAAAATAAGTGCCTCGCTATGACCAATTCAACAAAGCGAGGTGAATAAATTATTATGACAACTCAAAAAAGAAAACTGGTATGAATAACAAAAATGAGAGGAGAAATAACGCGAGAAGAGTGATGAAAAGCAAAATTCAAATTGATGAGATCAAGGGCCAGATTTAAATTTATCATCTCAATTACTGCAATATTTTATATTTTGGCGGGAAGTACTGTTTGACCATATTGAGACTATTTATAACTATATTAATTTTTACATTCAACAAGACTGGGTTTTCTCAAGACTTAGTAACTATTGCCAATACCCTATTGAATGATAAAAATTATTTAGAAGCCAAAAGCACTATTGAAGATGCCTTCAAATCTCCCGATATGCAAGAGAATGCACGTGCTTGGTACACCAAAGGAAGAATTTATCATGAGATTCTGAAGAGTGACAATCCGCAGCTCAATACCTTCAAAAAAGACACCAAAGATTTCGCCTCAGAGGTGGTACTTTGCTATAATAAAACTAAAATCTTGACCGACCCAGGTAATAACTTGTACATACTCGCCTCTAACCAACTCGAAATTTTATGGGCAGACGGAATCAATCAAGGCTATAAAGATTATCAATCTCAAAAATTCAGCGCTGCCGCAAAATCATTTGAAATCGCCCAAGCGGCCAAACCCCGCGATACAACCGCATACCTTTATGCCGGCTATAGCGCTCAGAATGCCCAAAACTATAACCAAGCCATTGCCTATTATACGGCCATGAAAAAATTCACCCGCTTAAGTAAGAATGTTTACAATAGTATCTTTTTGTGCAAACAAGCCATGAACGCTCCTTTGGAAGAGCGGCTTGATTTGATTGAAGAAGCAATTTTTGAATACCCAAATCACCTGCCCTATATAGCCGAAGAGGTTCGCGCACTGATAAAATTGAATAAACTTGAAGAAGCTGAGTCGAGGTTAAACACCGTTTTGCAGCGATATGCCGACAATTATGAATTGAGACTAAGAAGAGCAGATTTATTCGACAGAATTTTCAAGGAGTCTTATATCAATGGGCTACCAGAAAAGTCTGAGCGCTATTTTGACATGGCTTCGGAAGACTATGAAATCTATCTTAACAAATACCCCAAGGATTTTACTGCCAACTATAACTATGCGGTAATGATCAATGAACAGGCAAATAAGGTGTATGATCGGGTCAACTTGATGAGTAAAGAGGAATACATGCTCAATGGCAGCGACTTGGAAGAAGTAGGCCACAATTGGACCCGCAAAGCACTGCCCTATATGGAGCAAGCTGAGAAAATTAATCCAGAAGATAAAAATGTGAGAATTGCCTTGAGGTTTTTCTACGAGCGTCTTAAAATGGAAGAGAAACTTACGCAGCTGAAAGAAAAAGAGAACGGCAATTAAAATGAGAGTAATTGTTGCCTCAAAAAACCCAGTGAAAATTTTATGCGCCTCAATAGCTTTCAAAAAAGCATTTGGTGATAGGGTAAACGTAGAGGGCATTTCAGTTCCCTCGAATGTGGCCGATCAACCCATGACAGATGCTGAAACATTATTAGGTGCAAAGAACAGGGCCATCAATGCGAGAATCGAAGTACCAAATGCCGATTATTGGATTGGTATTGAAGGAGGAGTTGATCAAAACCAAGAGGGCGAAATGCATGCTTTTGCTTGGGTATATATTGCCTCAAACAATCAAGAAGGAAAGGCCAAAACTGCCTCTTTCGAATTACCAAAAAAGATAGCTGAGTTGGTTAATCAAGGAATTGAGCTCGGAATTGCAGACGATATGGTTTTCAACCGTTCTAACTCAAAACAGAAAAATGGTGCAGTGGGCATTTTAACTAACGATCTAATCGATCGAGCTAGCTATTACGAACCTGCCGTGATCTTGGCCTTGATTCCCTTTCTGAACCCAGCACTTTATTAAAAAACAAAGCTATTTCAAACCCCAGATCTGTTTCTCGATTCAAACAAAATGAATGTGAAACCTTGGTTCTGAAATAGCTTCGTCAAATTTCAATTTCCTTAAATGCTATTCAAACACTTTTGGTTTTCTTGGCATTTTGCCGTCCATGTTTGCTGTTTGCATCACTAAAGCAGCAATAATTACAGCATTCTTTTTCAAGTCAGCTTCTTCTAAAGCCTCATAAACGTCCATGTTGGAATGGTGTGTTCTTGTGCTGTAGGCAATAGGGTCCTGAATAAATTGGAAACCAGGCAAGCCAACTCCATCAAAGGCCAAGTGGTCTGTTCCGCCTGTATTTCTGTTGGTAATGGTATGCGCCCCAATTTCGCGGAAAGGCTTAAACCATTCTTCGAAAAGCGATTTTGTAGCCTCATTTCCCTGTAAATAAATACCACGAATAGCGCCAGTACCGTTGTCCATGTTGTAGTAAGCCGAGAATTTCTCGTGGGCCTTGTTTGGCTTTTTGTTGTTCATGAACACATTTTGAACGTAGTTTCTAGAACCAAAAATACCTTGCTCTTCTCCACTCCAAAGACCAATGCGCACGGTTCTTTTCAGCTTTACACCCGAAGCTTTTAAAATCCTCATCACTTCCATCATAACGGCTGATCCAGCAGCATTATCTGTTGCTCCTGTACCAGCAAACCATGAATCAAGGTGAGCACCCACCATTACGATTTCCTCTTTAAGCACAGGGTCCGAGCCTTGAATTTCGCCAAGAACATTGTAGCCTTTTGTGTCAGCAGTTAAAAATCTTGTTTTAGTGTCTGCTTCTACCATCACTTTCTCCCCTTTTTGAAGTAATCTCACTAAACGATTATAATGCTCTGGTGCCATTTCAATTTCTGGCAAAGCTCCTTCATCATTTCTAGCACCATTCGAGGTAAAAAATGTACCTTGGCCTCCACGATTTGTAGCTAAAACCAACGCCACACCTTCTTCTTTTAACATGGTATAAGCTGCTCTTCTTAGGTTAGATAACCTTCTGAACTCCGCAAACCTGCTGGCATTATTGGCACCACCAGCCCTCACGGTCATTTCTTCCATGGCGGTCAATTCTTCTTCGGTCAGTCTTTTAGCATCGGCCGAATATTGATTTTCTGCTGCGGTTGCAGTCGGCATAACTACAATTTTTCCTTTCAATTGGCCTTTAAGTTTGGCCAGATCCGCTTCAGTATTAAAGTCTACATAAACGACTTCGGCAGAAATTGCTCCATTGGTTCCTGGAGTCCAAGCTTTAGGAATTCCAATCATGGCTTGGTAATAAGGCACCGTCATGGCTACGTAGGCTTTATCCACTTCCCATCCTTGGCCAAATTCACCCCAAGCATCCACTTTTACGTTAGTAAGTCCCCATTCCTTGTACTTTGATGAAGTCCAATCATAGGCCTTTTTCAAACCTTCAGAACCCGTAAGTCTTGGGCCAATTCTATCGGTTAAATTCCAAGCAATATCCATTACTTGGCTATTATTGAAACCTTCGTCTTTGATTTTGTATATGGATTCGTAATCTACCTTTGTGTTTTGGGCCATTACCGAAACGGTAAGCAGCATTAGCCCTAAAAATGATGTTAGCTTCATGTTTTTTAGTTTTAGTTAAAAAAGGAAGTTAAATAATTTTTTGGCCGCTGGCTTCGTGAAATATACCGATGGGGAAAAAAGAGGATCAGTTGCCTTTTTGTGACCTTATTCGTTCAATTTGCGCCAAGAAGGAATTTAGGGCAGTGTTCCAATCGGGATCGGCATCCCATAGCTCACCTAGATAAGCATTGTTGGTCCGAACATCGCGCAAAAAGAATTTGATCAGTACTTCCTTCTTATCCTCTTTTCTTCCTTTGAAGGGCAAAAAACGATAGACATTAGGTGCCTCGGCTTCTACAAAATGTAAAACGTAATCTATTTTGGCCCGCCTCAAGGCAGCATCGTCTTTGTTTTCTAAGTCAATTACTTCAAAAAGCGTAGAATCACTGGTAGCCAATAAATTCAGGCTGTTTACCCTAGATTTAAGCTGATTTTCAAATCCAGTAGGATTAAGGATTGCCTCAGTATCAAATAAAAGTGGCCCAGGCTTACTCAAGGGAGAAGTCTCCATTTTAGGAATGGCAATTTTTTTCCCTACAAACTCAGACGGAAGGGTAGCATAGGCCTGCCTAAAGCCCGATACGCTTGGCTCAAAAAATTCCGCAGCACTCCCTATGAGCAGATTGGTTTTAACAAAGCTTCCCGTTCTGAACAAACCTCTCAGTTCGTCAAAAACTTGGGTCAAATCAGAAGTCCTTCTTAACCAAAAGTTGGCGCCTTTGTCATAAAATGATGCTTTTCCATTAAAAGGGCCAATGCCCAAAACAAAATCCTTTTTCTGGTCCAGAATGGAAAGAAAAATCAAGTGCTTTATGTCTCTTCTCAAGATGTCGCCAGGAATTTGCTCGGTCATTCCTCCGACTGAATTAAATTTGGGCACAGCAAAATAAACCACTGCATCAATACCTACCTCAGCAAAAAAAACTTGAAGCTGATCTGCCAGTTTGTTCCTTTCACCCTCCAGAACGCCCTTTGGTACATCCAAAAGCACAATCGACTTGGTGCTTAGAATATCTTGGGGCGGATTAAATGCTTCGTTCATCTGAAGCCTAGTCCATAGGGCATCTGCGCTTTGTTGACTTCTAAGTGGAAGTTGAGCAAGGTTTAAAATGAAAATGAAATAAAATAATAGCGGTCTCAAAACTTACTTTTCAATTCACTAAGTTTAACAAGAAAAGTATTGAATTATTGGAAATTCAATCAACAAAGTTTCGAAGCTAACCAATTAAATATGAAAAAGCATATTCTCTATTTTGCCTTAATTTTTGGGATGATCCTTAGCCCGAATTTCGCGCATGCCCAAAACGAACTCGATTCAGAATTCATCCTCGAAGACCTGAGAAAATTATCGCATGACGCTGCTGAGGGAAGAAAAACGGGAACCAAAGGAGCCGAGGCCGCCAGGCGATTTATCATTCGCCAAATGGAAGATGTAAAAGCAAAAAGCCTTAAAAAGGGCTATCGGCATGCCTTCAAGTTCGTGAACAACGCTGGCGATTCAATACAAGGCGAAAATGTGATCGCTTATATTCGAGGAGATCAGGAAGGCGCAATCGTGATCACAGCACATTATGATCATTTGGGCATTATTAATGGTGAAGTGTTCAATGGAGCTGACGACAATGCATCGGGGGTAGCCGCCATGCTGGGCATGATGGAGTATTTCAGAAGTCATAAACCAAGGCATACCATTGTTTTCGCAGCGCTGGACGGAGAAGAAATGGGGCTTCAAGGGGCAAAGGCCTTCTTGAAGGATGAATCTATCCCAGTAGACCAAGTTATCTTGAATATCAACATGGATATGATAAGCATGAATGATAAAAACGAATTACATGTTGCGGGCACCTATCATTATCCAAAACTAAAACCGATTATCGAAAAGATCGATGTGGCACCTCTGAAGCTAATTTTTGGCCATGATTCACCCGATTTGGGCAAAAACGATTGGACCTTCGCATCAGATCATGGCCCATTTCACCAAAATAAAATTCCTTTTCTCTACTTCGGGGTTGAAGACCACGCCAACTACCACAAGTCAACGGATGATTTTGAAAACGTAAATAAGTCGTTCTACATTCAAGCAGCTCATGCAATTCTCTATTGTATTTTAGAATTAGACAGAAGCCTTAATTAAGCCTATGATTCAAGAACTGATCTCTCAAATATGGAAGCAAGAACTTAGGTCGCCTGTATGGGCCAAAAACCTAATTGCCAATATTTTTCTTGGACTTGCCGCTTTAATGATGCTCTCTTATGTGCTCATTTTGGGGCTTGCTTCTGACAAATTAGTGAGCGAGTTTCTTCCCGAAAGAGACCCGATTGAGTTCATCAATGGCCTTATCTTTTACTATTTTCTATTTGAGTTTTTCATTCGGTTTTTCCTTCAGAATGTGCCTATTCTGGAGATTCAACCCTATTTGCATCTTCCCATCAAAAAGAGTAAGATCATTCATTTTATGCTCCGCAAGAGCCAACTGAGTGTATTCAATCTATTGGCTATTCTTCTTTTCCTACCTTTTTCTATTTTAAGAATTGCGTCTGATCATGGTGCTTTAAGTGCTTTGGGCTGGATAGGAACGGTATTCGCCCTTTCTATGAGCAATCACTTTTTGACCATGTATGTCAAAAAGAAATTGAATGATGTGCCTAATCTTTTTATTGGTCTACTTGGATTTTTTGCTGCGGTAATCGGCTTAGAATATTTCGAAATTCTTTCATTCTCAAGCCTTTCTAGCGCGGCTTTTGGCTTTGTGATCTCACAATCCTGGGTGGTATTCCCAGTTGTTGTATTGGCTTTGGGCTTTTACCGCCTCAACTTTAGCTTCCTTTTCAACAATACTTATCCTGAAGAACTTGCCACTAAAAAAGCACAAGGGAAAATCACCGGAGACTTTGCTTTCCTAAAACGATTCGGAAGGATTGGCGAACTCATAGGTTTAGAGTTAAAGTTAATTTTAAGGCATAAGCGCCCAAGAAATACGCTTATCATGAGCGCGGTTTTATTGTTATACGGCCTCATCTTTTATACCAATGATGCCTATCAAGAGATGCAATTCATCTTCGTGTTTGCGGGTGTGTTTATCACGGGTATTTTCTTTATTAATTATGGTCAGTTTTTACTGAGCTGGGAAAGTGGCTACTTCGATTTTATATTGACACGAAAGGTCCAGTTTAGAGAATACATTGAGGCAAAATACTGGCTTTTCTTTGCTGCCTCCACCATCGCCTTTGTGGTTTCATTGGCCTATGGCTATTTTGGTTGGAAAATCCTACTGATCAACCTTGTCGCCTATCTTTTCAACATTGGTTTTAATGTTTTTGCGGTAATGAGAATCGCCATGTACAGCCCTAAGAAAATTGATCTTAATAAAGGCGCAGCATTCAACTATGAAGGAGTTGGCGCGGCACAATTCCTGATCATGATCCCCATCATGATTTTACCTTATGTGCTCTATGCCCCTTTGTTGCTTTTGGGTTATGAAGATTTGGGCTTGGCACTTACAGGTTTAGTCGGATTAGTAGGCTTCGCATTTAGAAACAAACTGCTGAATGGACTTACCAAAGCTTTCGTTGCAAACAGATATAAAACTGCCGCTAGTTTTAGGGCACAATAGATAAAAAAATGATTGACGTTAAAGAACTTTCGAAGAGCTATAAAGGAGTTGAAGTGGTCAACATTCCTGAAATGCATGTTGCCAAAGGACAAAGCTTTGGTTTAGTAGGCAATAATGGCGCAGGTAAAACCACTTTTTTTCGGATGATACTAGACCTTATCCGTCCTACTTCGGGTGAGGTTTTATCTAAAGGTATTGCTGTGAATGCTACCGAAGATTGGAAATACTATACAGGCTCATTCCTCGATGAATCCTTTTTAATCGACTATTTGACCCCTGATGAGTACTTTGAATTTGTGGCTTCGTTGCACAATTATTCGGCTGGCGATTTGCAAGAATTCTTAAACCAGTTCGATGACCTTTTTAATGATGAAATCCGAGGGAAGAAAAAGTACATCAGAGATTTGTCAAAGGGAAATCAAAAGAAAGTAGGCATTGTGGCTGCTTTAATGGGCAATCCTGAAATCATATTATTGGATGAGCCTTTTGCCAACCTTGATCCTACGACCCAAATCCGATTGAAAGTAATTCTTAAAAAACTGAAGGAGGAAAAGGATGTAACTTTGATGATTTCGAGCCACGATTTGAATCACGTTACCGAGGTCTGCGAAAGGATTGTATTGCTCGAAAAAGGTAAGGTTCAAAAAGACATCGAAACCAATGAATCTACTTTGAAGGATTTGGAAGACTACTTTACTGCTTAATTGTTTTTGAAAAGATCCCAAAATTTAGTTGAGAAACTGTGATAATGTTAAATTCAAAAAGCAAGCTGATGGAATGATCACATGTTTTGATTTAATATGACTGCTAACTATTTTAACAATCCTTTAAAGTCGAATGCAACAATTGGTTTGTCTTCAACTCGATTTGAAATTCCGTAGATTTTCCCACCAATTTCGTCCACTGCAAAATTCATAAGATGTTCGTTTAAAACAAATTGAACAACTGGATTTCCCTGCCAATCAAAAACATCAATTTTGACCTGATTTAGAGTATCCTCTTGCTCCATGGGTTTATCGTAGTTTAAAACATAGATGTAATTATCTGTACTTTGTATGTCGAAATAGTAGTACATCGTACCTGGCGGTAAAAATATGTTCGGATTCGAAAAGTTGGGTTCTGGCTTTCCTTTTGTATCAAAAACAGTAGAGTTTAAGAGTTTTCCAGAATCATTAAAAAAATCCAGCCTTCGAAAAAATCGGGTTATGTTAACAAAACGAGTTAAATCAGAACTGCCAGAGATTGCACCGTAGTATAGCATTCCCTTTTTTATCGGTTCAGTGGGCACTTGAGAAACCTCTGGGAAATTCTCTTGCCATAGTAAAGTCTTGTCTATTTGATTGTAGACAAACCATCTGCCATTCCCAGAATTGCTCGTGCCGACAAGAGTTTTGTTAGAGGTTTGATATATGGAAAGGGGAATATAGATGTCTGGAGGCAATACAGTCAAAGTCTCGTATTCATAAGCAATATCCTTAAGCGATTTTTCTAAGTCCAATTTCACCAATCTGTTTCTGGCCATATCATGCAACCAATAATAAATCCTTCCGCCTTTTTTCTCAAACTGTCCATGATAAAAAGGGGTCTTAAACTCTCCTGGCCCCTGCCCCTTATTTCCATAACTTCCAACCAAACTTAAATCTCTAAGAGAAAAGAAATTGATTTGGGGACTTTTGTATTTGTCAATTAGTACAAGGTAGTTATCTAGAATACCTATAGAAGCAGGGACATATTCTGAAAAATCCGGGATGTCAATTCTTTCTAGGCTAATTGACTTGTCAAAAGTTTTTAATTTATTTTCTTGTTGTGCCTGACATAGAGCATAAGTCAAGCATTCAAGGACTGTCATGAACAACAATACCGAGATAGTTTTAATTTGAAAGGCTTTTGATTTCATCCGATTAAATTAAAAAAATGTCTTTATACAATCTTAAAAAATTGATAAAAATAATAGGGTTACTCATTTAAGTCGCAAGAATTATGTCTCTTCTAGTGATTGGGCTTGTACTTACACATCTTTCGATAAGCCTATCGAGTATTGATTCTCTGTGATTTCTTCTGTTGAATCTGAAGAAGTACTCATTGATGTAGTTTTGCAAATATTTCTTGTCACAGTATGAATGCACACCTCTGAGCCAATTCTTAAAGTTTCTAA
>Ga0210039_1000070_pt1 | contig 120007 bp, 112 predicted proteins | sample CryGeyCG2114_250_3_FD_185460 | JGI IMG/M metagenome (GOLD analysis project Ga0210039, IMG submission 185460) | Groundwater microbial communities from aquifer - Crystal Geyser CG17_big_fil_post_rev_8/21/14_2.50 (SPAdes) (version 2) | ecosystem: Environmental > Aquatic > Deep subsurface >...
AATATCTTCTTGATTCAGTACGGTTTTCCACTGGTGATTATCCAGAAGAATGACAGGAGAAAATACTATCGCGTGCTTCAGGCCGCAGACAAAGGCGACTACAAGCCGCTGGTGAATTTCATCGGTCAAGCTGTGTTGCGCTCTATAAATATCTATCTTGATACACTGCTCCCTGCGAAAGAAAAGGAAGCACTCATATCCCTCGCTGAGGCGGGCAAGCATACGTCGTACTCACAGGCGTATCTGAGCAAGCTCGCGAAGGAAGGCAAGATTGATGCGGTAAAGCTGAGGAGGAACTGGATGACAACACGTAAGGCCGTGAAAGACTATATGGGACAAACGAAACGCTAGCGTATAAGGTTCGAATCTCCTCCAGGATGGTGAGCCAAAGCATTATGGAAGTATTTGTAACGTACTAGACCCTTTCATAGCACCAGTGGTTTTGTGTCATAAAAATTCTCCAGAGATACACAAGACCATACGTATCCATGTTGTATGTAATATCTACAATCCTCATACTTTCAGTTGTTGACTTATAATAAAAAACAACTATCGTATTAAAAATTACCATGAGTTGTATGCATATTTATAGACCACACAGCACCAGCCCTGACCATCCACCTCAACTGCCAGCGTATCGGGACCTCCTCCAAAGCACTTTAGAACGTTATAAGGCCGATCAGAATCCAGATAAAAGTGCGAAGATATACCTTCTGGAGCTTATCAATAAGGTATTAAAACCATTAGTAGATCACCCGTATATAACTACCGAACTGTACAATCAGAGGACACCCGAGGAATTCCAAAACTGTTTTAAAGTAGTTCGTGATATTTATGCCGTACTACAACTTCAAGAAAACTATGACAGAATACTCCAGCAACCCGACTTGGATAATGAACTACGGTTGGCCCCCTACTCACCACTTTCTTTAAGTTTTACCATACCTGGACAGCCAAAGCCAATCCTAGTATCTGAGGGAGCTCAGAAAGATCAAGAAATGCATGTGAATTTCTATCTTAGCTGGCTTGTTGATGTAATGAAAAAAAACCACCTCAAGATTGCAGCAGTTAGTCATGAAAAGCCCACATTATCCATTAGAAAAGCCGTAGATTATATAAAGAGAAACCGAACGTACACACTTGTTGATGCTGATACCATTATCAACACTAAGTTAGTTCCCGAACTCAAAACCTTTGAAAGTTATGTGTTATGCTTCATGCCTGGAGCAGCAGTAAGTACTGACATACTTTGCAGAGTGGTACTGATTCACCCAAAAGATTATGAGCAGTTCGAATTAGGACAGCGGCAGGAGCTATCACGTGTACAAATAAACGATAGTACCCACTTTACTGCGACACTTGGAAAAGGCATTCAGATGTTCCTCATGGCAGACGGAAGCCTCATACCTCCTCCACATAAATCCATCGATTTGAGCCCACAATTTTATGCAGGGTTAGGGTCGGTACTGCCACACATTGCTCGCATCATCCTATTCTATTACGGAAAACTATTACTGCATGAACGATATTTCCCTGAATTCGCCGAAACGTTAGACATTGACTATACCGCAACTCAAAAGAGAACAAATACCCATGAACTGAGAAATAGTACCCTAAGAGAAAAAACAGTTCTCACAATGGCCCGTGAACCGTTCTTAGATCTTCCACGCTCCGGCGAAAAAGTATCAGACCCCGAGAGCAGTGGTAAAATGTCATCTTATGAAAAGAAGGAGCGAAAGATTGCTGGTCATACCAGACTATTACCCCACGGTTTCCGTCCTGGGAAGAACTCTCTTTTTCAAGCCGATCAGGAAGGGATACAGTTATTTGTCGAGATCCATGTATACGATACAGCCGAAAAAGTACAACTTACCCGTCATGAGTTTGCAATATGGCTTGAAAAATGGGGTATCACTGAGAAAGACTGCGAAGAACTTGGAAGAGTGTATTTTGAAACATTCGTAAAAACCCATAAGCGCAAGATTGGAAAGTCAGAGTATGAGGCATATAAGTTTTAGTGCTTCACGGTCCTTTGGAATACATTGGGAATAGGAATCACTCCTCCGCAGATCAGGTGGAGCCTTGGCAGGTACCCTACTAGACAGGTCCTATGAAGTCTAGGACCTGCACGAACTCATTTTAGTTTTCAGAAGCACCCTCGACAAAGCGCTCACCCACGACTATGCTCTCCTCATCAATCATTTTTTCGCCCCCACACCCTATGACGACGTACCACTTCATCCGTCACGGTGAATCTGAAGCAAATGAAATACGGGCTCACCTTATTTGTGGCCGATCCTCCGAGACACCCCTCACGCAAAAAGGCATTCACCAAGCACGTTTGCTGGGTCATTGGTGTACAAATCAGCAGCTGCAATTTGATCACGTCTTTCCGTCTAAAGCAGTGCGAGCGATGCAAACTGCGCAGTATCTCTGCGAAGCAATGCATATTGCTCTGGAAAACGTTATCCCACTGGATGACATGGAGGAGAAAGATCAAGGTGATTGGACAGGGGTTCTTCGATCAAGCATTTACACACCAGGAAAGTTGAAAGAAATGAACGACAGTGATGGACATTTTGCCCCGCCAGGAGGGGAATCCGATCGCCAAGCGGCAGGTCGCATGTATAAGGCGTTCATACAGCACATCGTTCCTGCCACGCAAGGCGCAAAGCACGTCGCCATTGTGAGCCACGGGAATGTCATACGGTCACTCGTCAAATATCATCTCAATTACCCCGTCTCGTGGGCGGATGGTTTAAAAAATACTGCCGTCACCAGCATAATCAAAGCCCCCGAGACTGAGGATTTTCGAGTTCTCATCTATAATCAGACAGACCATTATGCGTGAGAAGATACTTTCTCACTATGTTAAACTGGGCGTGCCTGTTATTGCCCATTAACCTTCAACACCATGAGATGGACACCAATGGAAATTTCAGAAGATGATGCAAAAGCGATACAAGTCGCCCCCAATGGAGAGGCAAGTTGGCAACGAATCCAGGAAAACATGCAGCATCTCACCGTCGAGAGAGGCGTCTATAGCGCACAAGGAAACAAGGTACCTGGGTTTCTCATTAAGCCAAAAAGCAAGGGGCCTTTCCCTGTTGTTTTCTTTCTCCGCGGTGGCTATAAAGAGTTCGATGCAATCCGCCTGTACGATTTATGTTTTACACTGGGTAATCTTGCCAGGGAGGGATTTGCCATTCTGACAACGCAGAAACAAGGTGGTTTGGGAGCAGAGGGCAAAGACACCTGGGGAGGTGACGAGCACCTAGCAGATATAGAAAACCTCCTGGAAGCAGTGCGAGACGACACGTCACTTCAACTGGATAGACTTGGTATTTGGGCCGGCAGTAGAGGTGGTGTTGAAGCGTTTCGTTTTGTAAAAAAACATCCAGAGGCTGTTCAAGGGGTGCTCACCATAGGCGCACCAACCGATCTTAGAAGTCTCCTCGACTGCAGACCAGATTTTCGTAAGGTTTTCCAAGAAGCATTTAATATGAAAGAAGAGGAGCTTGATGCAAGGTCCATAGCATCGTGGTGGAGGTCATTTCCTCAGAACGTCCCTGTTCTCTGCTTGCATGGTAGCGAAGACAAACGAATTCCTGTGAAGCAAGCAGAGATTTTGCAGCGTATTTCACCTCGACTCGTGGTGCAAATTGTTGAAGGAGGAAATCATCCACTTTTTAATTGGCCTGAGCGTCAGGAGACTATTACCCGCTTCTTTCGAAGAAGCCTATATAATACAGTAGAACAAGCAGGAATGAATGAGATATAGACACGGCATTCTCATTGCATTGAGCACATTGCAGAAATTACCTGCAGAGATGGCATTGTAATTTAAATTCTTCCCAAGCTATACTTCAGTTAGTAGATCTCACTTTTCGTACGCAGTATGTCACTCAACTCTCCAGATTTTTCAGGGAAAAAAATCTATTATGCTGGAAGCATACGAGGTGCAGCAGAACAAGATCAAGAGCTTCCATGGCATATTGTTCGCTACATGGCAGATCATGGAGCAGAAGTCTTAAGTGAACATGTTGCAGCAAGGACCCCCGAAGAACGTGAAGCAATTCGCGCCACACATATTGGTCAGACCATCATCGATACATATGGTCGCGCCAATACAGACGAACAAATTCGAGGAATAGACCTTGCCTGGGTTCGAGAAGCAGACTACATGGTCGCTGTGGTAAATGCTCCAAGTCTCGGTGTCGGTATGGAACTGCAATATGCACTTTTAAAACCGGATTTAGGCATGCAGATAACTCCAATATTAGCCTTAGTGCACAAAGAATTTCAGGCGCAGTTAAGTGCCATGGTCCGCGGAGTGACTGAACCACAGTTTCACCTCTACCAATATGAAACACTTGAGGACATTCGCGCAAAAATCTCGTGGTTTTTAACAAAGTGAAAATCTAGAAATTCCACTTAAAATCCCCCTTCCGCAGCTTCGCGGTGCATTGTGGCTATACCTTCTGCCGCAAGAAAAACACTCAAGGGCTCGAGAATCTGTGCTTCATAACGCGCTCGAAACTTCGTAATAGCCTCTTGGCTATGGAGCGCTGGATCGAGCACAAGATGCTCCACGGGTATGGGCCGATCCTGCGTGATTTTTGCGTCAATAAGCACCGTATGCCCTTCAGCAACGGCGTTGTTCGCCTTGGAAAAGACTTCGTCCACCTCTTCAATCCTTCGCAGGGTAAAGGCTTTTGCTCCCATCGCCTCTGCTATTTTCGCATGATCCACATCCATAAAATCGACCCCAAGGTACCCGGTGTTGGTGTCCTCTTGTTCATCCTTAATAAAGCCATATTGAGCATTCGAGAAGACAACGTTCAAGATGGGTAGCTGGTACTGCACCTGCGTCGCCAGATCTTGCATGACCATTTGAAAAGCACCATCCCCCATAAGCGCCCACACTTGCCTCTCCGGGAAATCCAGCTTGGCGGTTATAGCACCGGGCAGAGCGATACCCATGGTTGCGAACAAGTTTGATGTTCGCCACATCTGCTTGGGATTCATATGCAAATGCCGAATAGATGTTTCCGTGACATCGCCCACATCGACAGAAAAAATGGCATCTTCCTGAGCATGAGCATTTATGGCAGCAAAGACCTGATAGAGCTGCAGGTCACCCGTTGTCTTCGTCTCCAAAAATTTTGTATATGCTCGCCAGTTTTCAATATTCTTCAGATTTGCCCGCCACCAGGCCGTCTCTTCCCGTTCGTCCACCATGGCCGTAAGCGCCCGCACTGCATCGCCTGCATCAGCTAGAATCGTCACCCCGTTTGCATGACGTTTACCAAGGTTTGCCACATTGTTATCAATCTGAATAAAGTTTTTCACATGGGCAAAAATGCCACTGACTTCACTAAAGGGGTAATTATTCCCCACAAAAAGTACCGTATCTGCTTGAGGAAAGGCCTCATTGGCAGGCTTCGTGGCGACGCGGTTTGCGGACCCCAAGAGCCCTTCATAATCATGGGGAAAGCTATCGTAATTTATGGCCGTCACCGCGATGGGGGCCTTCAGTTTTCTCGATAAAGCGACCAGGTCCAGACCACTCTTCCGTGTACCGATACCTGCATAAATAATCGTTTTTTCAGAACTGCTAAGAATATTCGCTGCAGCCTCGAGATCCGCTTTATCCATCACAGGGTTGGGGTAAGTACGATGAGCCCCAGCGCTAGAGTAGAAGGGCTGCGCTGGAATATCTTTCCATCCTAAATCCACCGGGAGCTGCACGACGGCCACTCCCCTTTTTGCATAGGCCTGACGAATCGCCTCGTCGATCACATGCGGCAACTGCTCTGCCGTCATCACGGTACGATTATAGACGGAGACATCCGCATAAATGGGATTTTCGTTAATTTCCTGAAAGGCATCCATATTCATACCCGTTGTGGCAAACTGACCAATAAGGGCTAGCACCGGCATGTGATCTTCGCGTGCATCATACAAGCCGTTGAGTAAGTGTGTCCCACCTGGTCCGGCACTCCCAAAACAAACGCCCAGGTGCCCCGTAAACTTTGCGTGCATACTTGCAGCCATAGCGCCCACTTCCTCGTGTCGCACCTGAATATAGTCGATACGGTCCTTCTCAGCCAACAGTGCATCCATGAAGGTATTAATCGACCCGCCTGGAATGCCGTAAATATGCTTCACTCCCCATTCCTCCAACACTCTCACCGCGGCGATGCCCGACTTGATTTTTGCCTCCATGGTGTGTGTTTTTGCGAAAGTAGTATGTATATTTTACCACAGTAATACTTTTCGTCGAACTTTGAGGAACCTTTTTTTGTAAATAGCACAGACATGTTGAACACCCCGAAATCGCTGTGGCGTACGGGCAGATATTTGGGACTGTATTGAAGTTGAAGAGGTCAAAGTCTGCAATGCTGGAGAGGCTCTCGATCTACTTGGCTCCAGTATTTTTGCCCCCATTCGACACTACCTCAAAGTGTTCGTAGGGTGAGTTGTCTTTTGAGGTTATGGGAGAGTCTTAGAGAAAGCGGCGATTTCGTAGCCTTCTCACCTATTCCACCACCTCCAAAACATCCATATACTCGTAGGTATGTTTTTTATCTCGTGCGACCCCATCCTTCAAAATTTGGAAACTAGCAGCGTCCGCCATTGGCTCCACTTGCCCGCCACTACTGTACACAAAGAGGGAAAAAGTCGAGGGAACTGTAGCTGAACAACTACACGAATTTTCCATATCGAGTCCCATCCTGTACTTTCACGTCCCTCGCGAATATAGTAAATGTGGTCTTTATCCTCACCGAATCTATTATCCAACAATCGAAACGTCGCCGTATCGACTTTCCCTTCAATAGGAGATACTCCCATATATAATAGGTCTTTCCGGGTGAAAATTTCCATCAGGATCGCCCTGCATGTATCCTTTTTCGAGAACATAGGCAAGCGCCCTCTCTTGAGAAACAGGTGACATCGCCACGGTATATGATGCCTGGCCCAATTGTATGCCCAAGAGCAGGACGATGGAACAGAACGACAATACAATCTTCAGTAAGGTTTTTTGGTGCAGATTATACATATTTATGTGATATACTCACTCATAGCAAATTCCAAACAACAAAACACCTGGAGAACAACAAACTACCATAATGAAAAAATCCTTACACTGGGAAAAACTCGAAGAATCCCCCCTCACCACAGCTTCACGTCACCGCAAAGTCCTAAAAAAGACCTATCGCCTTCCCAACAATTCCATCGGTCACTACGATGTAAAAGATGAGGGACTCGCCGCTTGTGTTCTTGCCATGACGCCCGATAATGAAGTTATCCTTATTCAGTTGTATCGCCCTGGTCCAGAAAAAGTATTGTCAGAACTCCCCGGAGGAGGTGTGGATCCAGGTGAAGACCCCATGGACGCCGCGGGCCGAGAACTTCTGGAAGAGACCGGCTACACGGGTGAGCTTCATTTTGTAGGAACGAGCCTCGACTGTGCCTACTCAAATATGCTCCGTTACAACTATGTGGCCCTGAGTTGTAAAAAAATTGCCGAGCCTGCCGGGGATGACGATGAATTTGGTCAGGTTGTCTTGATGATCATAGAAGAATTCCGCGCACATTTGCGCAGCGGACATTTGACGGACGTTGAAACGGGCTATCTTGGGATGGATTATTTGAACATGCTCTAACCTGTAGGATGTAAAGAAAACCCCCACGATAAACATGGGGGTTTCAAATTTAGCTCAGAAAGGAATCACAAACGGGCCGATCGCTCTGAATACTCCAGAGGCGGGCATACCTCCCTTTTTATTGAGATCAATATAATATAATACATTATCGCATATAAATTTACTTTTCATCTGGCCCGAGTTCTTACAGTGTATAATGAATTAAAAATATATATTCCACCATGCAAGAATCTTTTCACCAATCAGAAGTAACCCCTCGTGCTCCAATTAAAAGCACCGAAGCGCCACAACCCTCCGCTAATGAGGTGAAACCTCAGGTGCACGAGACACTAAAAATGTATCTAGAAAAGCAAATTGTCCAGCCTGCGATGCAGAGTGGAGGAGACGGCGCACCCTCAAAAAGATTGCAAAAAGCATGGGGAATACCTTTAGAAGCAGTCTTTGATCGAATTGTACAGATTATTACAGACGTCGATCATGTGCCACTCAACATGCAATACAGTGTCTATGCGGACATGCGAATATTCCTAAGCGAGAGTGTAGATGCAGAGGAGGCATTGCTTTCAACCCAGTTTAGTCTTGCTTGGTATGATTTTCACTACCACGAGGCACCCTCAAAAATGCTTCAGTATCTAAGAACTCAAGGAGTCGTGCAGAATCAACTTTTGAAAAAAGATGTAAGTCTTATTTTGTCACTCCTGCATTCTGGAATTTCCTTAGAGGTTCTGGAAACAGATGAAGGAATGGCTGTTGTACAAGAAATTCTGCAACGGCGAAAAGAATTCGAAAAAAGAAAAATTGTTGGGGAGGGAGTCACTCTTTTTTCTGTAGAAGATGACGCCCACGATACAGCACCAGAAACTTTTCTTGAGAGCATCAAAAATACAGGGACTGCAATAACAAGAATTAACCCTGAAACAGCAGGTGAAGATCTGCGCACTATGCTTGCGAAAAGCATTGCAGAAAGCGACCCAGCGAAGCCTCTCACGTTGGTGCTTACCGTGCATGGTATGGCTCAAGAGGGTGGGTATATTGACTTACCCAATCACATACACCTCTCTTCAAAAGAATTAGCCGACATGTTTGTCAAGCGAGGCAATATGCAGAATGTTACCATCCTGACGACACAGTGTCTCCCTCGTAGTACCCGCGCGGAGGACTCGTTTATGGATAACTTCCGTGAGCGGTGTCTTGAACTTGGTCTATCAGTTCCTGCCATTTTTATGGAATCTGCAGAAAACCAGCCTGCAATAATGAATCCGCGTCCAAATATAGCTTTAAAAGATTTTTTTAAAACTCCACAAATAGAAGAGAGAACACTTTCAAACCAGTTCCAAAGTATGGATTATTTGGGAAAACGTCTTGAGAAAGGTGGAACCGAACTCACAGGTTATGATCTTCTAGAGGCAATGGAAAAGGTAATTGGAAATCAACCAGTGCTCATACTCCCACCTAGAGCAGAAGGTAGAGCTCTGAACTTCGACCTTTCTTTAGCGGAACATGAGAAAAGTGCTTAAGTCAGAAACATGGACTCCTCCACGTATATTGAACGAATCTACCTTAGCGCTATCAAGCAAACTGGATAGGTTCAAGGTACATCACTAAAGTATCACTATAAAACACTTCCTGTGATTCACCCTCTCACACCTTCATACCATCATGACTATCTACCATCTCATCCGTCACGGTGAGTCTGAAGCAAATGAGAAAAGAGCAGATCGTATTTGTGGACGATCTTCCGAAACGCCTCTAACCGAAAAAGGTCATCAACAAGCACGATTACTCGGCACCTGGTGCGTGGAGCAAGGTATTCACTTTGACCGCATATGTACATCCAAGGCTGTTAGGGCCGTTCAGACAGCCCAAGGTGTTTGCGATGCAATGCAAATTGCACCCGAGAATATTGTTCTTGTGGATGATATTGAGGAAAAAGACCAAGGTGAATGGACGGGTGCCGTGCGAGCGAATATATACACACCAGAGATGCTCTGGATAATGAACAACAGCGAGGGGCATTTTTTGCCACCAGGAGGAGAATCAGACCGACAAGCAGGAATGCGGTTATTTCAGAAACTCACACAAGAAATTGTGCCAAAGACTCAAGGTTCCCAACATGTGGCAATTGTGAGCCATGGCAACGTCATTCGTTGTATGCTGCATTATTTCGTTGGGTTCCCTGTCACACACGGCAATACACCACTGAATACTTCGATAACAAGCCTAGAGTATACGCCCGACCTGCCAACGCAATTCCGGGTTCTTACCTACAATCAGGCAGAGCATTTAGGAAAAGGTAGTAGCTAAAGTACTCTCTACTAAGATTACGTCATCATGAGTACATAAATATTCGCCTCCCCCGGTATAGAATGCACAACCACCCCTTCATCGTTGATGGAAAACGAATACGAAATGAGCACCGATCCTCGTTTGAGTTCGGAACGCAATTTCGGCATGAGCGTCTGATTCACCGTCTTCGGCAGTGCATACACATAGACAACATCGGCATCACGTAAATTCATTTTCAATGCATCAGCACACTGAATGCGCAAGTTTTTGACACCTGAAAAAAAGGTGCGCGCACACGCGATGCAATACATGAGTGGTGAGATCTCAACACCAACAACCAAGGCCTCTGGAAATCGCTTCGCTATAGAAATGGCGACTCGCGCGTCTCCGCACCCTATTTCATAGAGTTTTTGACCTGGTTTCAAACAAATAATACTCTGCACTCGCGCAAAGTCTTTGCTCCGTGTGGGGACCCAAGGCGCGAGGGATAAACTGGAGCGCACCAAAGAGAAGTAAGCAAAGACAGCAAAGGCGATGAGAAGGAGACCTTGAATGATCAGGGGAAGCATTTCCATAAAGTACCTTGAAGAGTTTTAAAAAATTACTGCCCACGAATCACCCCCATAAAAACTTCCCCAAAAGCTTTCAACTTTGCTGCTCCAACACCACTGATTTCTAAAAACTCCCCATCCGTCGTGGGTTTGGTTGCCGCCATAGCGTAGAGCGTTTTATCGCCAAACACCATGAAGGGTGGGATTCTTGCCTGATCCGCAAGCTCGCGACGTTTCGCACGCAGGGCATCAAACAGTTTTTCATCGTATTCTCCTGCAAATGCACTTTTCTTTGCGCGAGTTTTTGCAGTTTTCGTTGCTTTTGCTTTCTGCACCACAGGAATATCCACCTGCTGCCGTTCCTGTAGAATTGCGCGTCCCTTTTCTGTGATGAGCACCACCGGGTACGTGTCGCCTTGTCTCTCTACAATACCCTCTTGCTCCAGATAAGCGATGATGGAAATCAACTGCACCTTCGAATACTCTTTTCCAATGCCATACACAGAAAGCTCATGATGCCCAAGATCGATGATTTTCTGCACCTTCGCGCCAAGCAGCACTTGCGCCACATGCATACGCCCAAAGCGATTACCGGTCTTGATGACCGTCGAGAGAATTTTCTGCACAATTTCTGTTCCATCCTGCATGGCAAGTGATCCCAAACACCGGTCGCAAATACCGCATTCCTTCTCACTGCGTTGTTCACCAAAATATTCCACCAAATATCGCCAACGACACCCCGTATACTCTGCAAAGTTCACCATGGCTTGGAGCTTTTTTTGCGACGCTTCCCGCTCCACAGGGTTCGCCATGCCATGCATAAAATACTGATGTTTCTGCGTATCGCCGTAGGAATAAAAGAGGACACATTTACTCGGCAATCCATCTCGACCTGCACGGCCAATTTCCTGGTAATAGCCTTCCAGGTTTTTTGGCAGGGTGTGATGAATAACGAGGCGCACATCGGGCTTATCAATCCCCATGCCAAAAGCCACGGTAGCAACAATAGTCGTCACCTTGTCGCGAATGAAAAGGTTTTGATGTTTTTCGCGCACCTCGCCACTCAGCCCCGCATGGTACGGAAGTGCGCGGTGCCCCTGTTTCGTAAGTTTTTTCGCCAGTTCTTCCGTATCTTTTCTGGAAAACGCGTAGATGATTGTAGGTTGGCTTCGATGTTCATCAAGAAGATCTACAATTTTCTCGAAGGTTCCGTCCTTTGCCTCCACATGCAGATGCAGATTATCGCGAAAAAAACTGGAGAGAAAAACCTTGGGTTTTTGCAGGCGAAGCTGCGTGCAAATATCTTCCTTCACGATATCCGTAGCGGTAGCTGTCAATGCAATGATGGGCACCTTTGGAAAGGTCTCTCGAATATAAGAAAGACTCGTATAATCTGGCCGAAAATCATGCCCCCACTGTGAGATACAGTGGGCTTCATCTACCGCAACGAGCGAGAGCTGCATTTGATGCAACTCCTCTTGAAAATACGCATTGGCCAAACGCTCCGGCGAGACATAGAGCAGCTTTATTATGCCCGAGTGCACATCGGCCATAATCGCCAACTGTTCCTCAATGGAAAGAGACGAATTGAGATACGCCGCCGCGACGCCATTGGCCTGCAGACTATCCACCTGATCTTTCATCAGGGAAATCAGCGGCGAAACCACCAGCGTCACACCAGGCAGCAACAACGCAGGCACTTGGAAACACAGCGACTTCCCGCCCCCCGTCGGCATGAGCACCACCGTATCCTTCCCTGAGAGCACATGCGTGATGATCTCCTCCTGCTGCGCGCGGAAGCTGTCGTATCCAAAATTTTCCTTGAGAATGGTATGCATGGGGTGCTCAAAAAGTACGACTAGAGCATACAAGGGTTGTTGTTCTTCTCAAGAGGGGAATTTTAGAAGGTGTTGGTTGTATGTGCCTACGCATGATCTACTGTAGCTTTTATGTTCAAGCATCTCTTTGTTCACCTGGAAATTCTATTGCCATTCATCTTTGACAATGCCCTCGATCGCGCTATGCTTCCCACAGCTTCCACTGCATACTTATGCCATCGCATTCTCTCAAGAAAATACTCAAACCTCTCGCATCACTGTTTATAGTGATTTTTTCTTTGAGCATAACGTGTAGTCATGTTTTTGCACACACGCACACCAACGTCCCAACGAAGACAAAAACAATGGCTATTGAGTCTCCAGCACATATGCATCACCAGGGAGGCCCAGAACAGCCCTGTTGTTCTCCAACACAATCAACAGCAAGTGAATTATCCATTCCGAAAATTATCAGTCCTCAGAAGACTCAGAGTCAATTTTCTTCTCCAATTTTTTTGTTCGTGCCAGTTTTCGAGAGGAAGAATCACGCGAACGCACCACCAAAAGGGTTCAGCAAACTCCGTGAGGTCTATCCAACAACTTTTTTCGAACAGTTACGGAGCGTGCAGCGACAGAATTAGGAACAAGTGTTTTTCAGCAATGTCTTGATGCTTCGCTATCAAAATATTGTGTTTGCACATTCTTCCTCCTGTAATTCTTTCTTTATGCATAAATTTTTTCCTCTTTTTTTCATTTTGCCCCTATTCCTTTTCGGTTGGGCTGTTTTCAATTTTGTGCAATACCCCATGCACATGCAATTTCCAAGTCCTCGCACCGAAACTGCTACCCCCACCACACAGGGTGAGTCTGTATATTTTTCGAGATCGACGGACAACCTTCCTGAAGCAAAACCCAGCGAGGAAGTCGTCTTAAAGAACGGCGACACCTACGCCATGACTGTGAGCGCAGTAAAGAAAACTATCAACGGGAAGGAAATCCGACTCCTCGCCTACAATGGCATGCTTCCGGGTCCACGTTTACGAGTCCAACAAGGCGATGAGGTGACTATTCTTTTGCACAACGCCAGTGATATAGAAACCACCCTCCATCCTCATGGTGTACGTGTTGATAATGCGTTCGATGGCGTCGCAGACGTGACACAAAAAACCATCAAACCAGGTGAAGACTTTTCCTACAAACTCCGTTTCCCCGACGCAGGACTTTTCTGGTATCACCCCCATGTTCGCGATGACTTCCAGCAGGAGTCTGGTCTTTATGCCAATATCCGTGTCGAGCCACGTTCCTCGGCAAAACCTGCAAAAAAATCTGCGGAAGAATATCTGTTTATCGATGATATTTCCCTTGATGCAAATGGTCTAACTCCTTTCTTTCAAGCCTTCACAAACTACGCACTCATGGGTAGGTTCGGCGAGACCATGATGGTCAACTGGAAGACTGACTATACATTGAGCGCTCAAGAAGGCGAGATCAAAAGATTGTATATCACCAATAGCGCGAATACACGCACCTTTCGACTGACCCTTCCCGGTGCCAAAATAAAACTCGTGGGAAGTGACGGGGGGCTTTACGAACGGGAAACTTTTGTCGACGAGCTCACCATCGCACCAACAGAGCGGTACATTGTTGATGTATTCTTTCCAAAGGCAGGCTCGTACACCCTTCTTCATTCGACGCCCATCAGCCAGTACAAACTAGGCGACGTAACCGTTTCTGCTGGTTCAACAGATGCGGTGCAACAAAAGGAATTTGAAACACTTCATGTACAATCCGATGTAACGCAAGAGATGGCCCCTTTGCATGCACTTGTGAGCAAATCACCGGACAAGGAACTCCGACTTGACCTTGATATGGGCATGGGCGGCATGAATCACCAAATGATGATGGGTACGGACGGCGATAAAATTGAATGGGAGGACACCATGCCAGGTATGAACCGCATGATGACTAGTGAAAACACCGTGTGGAAAATTATCGACGCCCAAACGGGGAAGGCAAACATGGACATCGCATGGACGTTTCAACAAGGAGACCTCGTGAAAATTCGTCTCTACAACGATCCTCGAGGGGCGCATCCGATGCAGCATCCTATTCACTTCCATGGTCAACGCTTCGTTGTTTTATCGACCAATGGGGTTGAAAATACCAACTTGGTATGGAAAGACACCACCCTTGTTCCCTCCGGAGACACCGTCGATCTTCTTGTCGAGATGAGTAATCCTGGCACATGGATGGCCCATTGTCACATCGCAGAACATCTCCATAGTGGTATGATGTTTGAGTACACTGTACAAGCAAAAAAATAAGCAATAACCAAAGCACCATATGACCACCATACAACTCAGCATAGCTGACATGGACTGCGCCTCCTGCGTCAATAACATCCAGCGCGATGTGGGCAAACTCCCTGGCGTTCACCATATTGTGGTGAATTTTGCCACGAACAAGGCAGAAGTTATGTTTGACGAACAGAAAATTTCCTCAGAGTCCATCGTCGACTTTATCAAAAAGTCTGGCTATACGGCAACGATACTCCGTGAGCCTGGGAGCACAGAGTCTATGCCCCATGAACACATGCATCATGAAGACCACGCTGCCCACGCGCAGGCAGAGTCTGAGAAGGACGTGCAAAAAAAGTTGTTCAAAGCGCTTTTTGGTCTGACCATCAGCATCATTTTAATCGCCTTCGACTTCGTTCTTGTGCTTCCCTACGAAGGCGTTCTTTCTTTCCTTCTGACACTTTGTCTTCTAGCGTACACGGCGCGCGAGTTTTTTCTTAAAGGTATCCCCGCTTTTTTTCTCCGCGGGCGCCCCAACATGGATACCCTCGTCGCGCTTGGTGTGAGCAGTGCCTTTTTATACTCCACATACAATGTCTTTTTTGCACACGCAGGGACCATGGAGTCGCACGCAACCTACTTTATGGACGCGGCGCTCATTTCCACCTTCATCATGTTTGGCCGTTACTTGGAAGCACGATCGAAGGGGGAGGCAAGTTCTGCTGTGCGCAAACTTCTCCACATGGGCGCAAAAGTCGCACATAAAGTCGTAAGCGGCGATATTCAGGACGTCCCCACGCACACACTTCAGGTCTCTGACCTTCTCCTCGTCAAGCCGGGTGAAAAAATCCCCGTAGATGGCATGATAACGGACGGCAGCGCAAGTATCGATGAATCCATGATCACAGGAGAAAGTCTACCCGTCGAAAAAACGGTGGGTAGCAAGGTCATCGGAGCTACCCTCAACACAACAACTGCCTTCACCATGCGCGCAGAGCACGTGGGTAAAGAGACCGTGCTTGCGCAAATGGCACGCATGGTGGAAAAAGCCCAGATGAGCCGCGCTCCCATTCAAAAGCTCGTCGACCTCATCTCCAATTATTTTGTTTGGGGAGTTGTCCTTATTGCGCTCGTGACGTTTGGAGCCTGGTACACAACTACGGGTGATTTTTCCATGGCACTCATCACCACCGTTGCCGTACTCATTATCGCCTGCCCCTGTGCCCTTGGGCTCGCAACCCCTATTTCGATTGTCGTGGGAACAGGCAAGGGTGCGCAAATGGGTATCCTGCTAAAAAATGCCGAAACCCTAGAAAAAATGCATAAAATTACCGCCATTTGTTTTGATAAAACAGGAACAATTACAGAGGGGAAACCGCGCGTCACAGACATGGAGTTGTGGGGAGCTGAAAACGACATGCTCCAGCTCGTCGCCTCCCTCGAGAGACAGTCGGAACATCCACTTGCACAAGCCGTTGTACGGTATGCTCTCGAAAAGAATGTATCCTTCCTTGCGGCCTCGAAGGCAACAGCTCTCCCTGGGCGAGGAATAGCGGGTACAGTAGGGACACAGTCGGTCGTGGTTGGGAGCGCGGATCTTCTCCAGGAAAAAAACATCTCCATCGACCAAAACACGCTCAAAGATGCGAAGCGTTTTGCAAAGGAAGGAAAGACCATTCTTCACGCTGCAGTTAATACCACATACCAAGGATTTCTCGCCCTGCAAGACACGGAAAAACACAATGCCCACCATGCCATTAAAGCACTGCATGCCCGTGGCATAAAAACCATTATGATGACGGGCGACAACCCCGATGTTGCACAAACCATAGCTGCAAATGTCGGGATTCCCACAGTCCATGCAGTCATCACACCCGATGGAAAGCTAGCACTCATCAAACAACTGCAGGCTGAAGGTGAATACGTTGCCATGGTTGGTGATGGCATAAATGACGCACCGGCGCTGGCAACGGCGCAGGTGGGCATCGCCATGGGAACAGGCACAGATATTGCTGTGGAAACAGGTGACATTGTTCTCGTGCAAGGTGATCTCTTCAAGGCAGTAGAAGCGATCGAACTGTCCAAAGCAACCCTGCGGAACATTCAGCAGAATCTCTTTTGGGCGTTTTTATACAATGTCATCGGCATTCCCATTGCAGCATTAGGACTACTTAATCCTGCCCTGTCAGCGATTGCCATGGCCTTCTCCTCCATAAGCGTTGTGCTTAATGCATTGCGGCTTCGACGCTGGACCATGAACTAGGACGAGAAAATTGTAGTCCCCATACCAAAGATACGGTATACTGAAAAGATAACCCTCTTTTTTATGGCACTCAACTCTCATCGACCCGTAGGCATTTCTCAGCCTTTGATCCCCCCAACCAAACCGACAGGCGCAAAATCTGTCGTCGCCCCCCTTCCTGCAACGGCGCGAAGTACGCCCCATGTGCAAGATACTCTTGACCTCTCACCCGCAGCGCAAAGGGCCTCACCTATTGGTACATCAAAAGTCGATTTTTCCATCGACTCCGGTTTTACCCATGCAGAGCTCTCGGGCAATGAAACTCCAGCAGAAGTGGAGTTCATTCGTCTCCTCCTCAACGAAGAAACCAAACAGATGGTCGTACCGCCAGAACTGCGCAAAGCTGATGAGTCTATTCAGCAAATTTTCGGGCCACATGTCATGGAGCAGCTGAAAACCAATATGATCCGAAAAAAAATCCCCTCCGGCTTCAGCGCTTTTGTTGCGAATTTAAAAGACCCCAGTCAGCTTGTGGAATTCCTCAGTCAGAAGTACATGTCTCCTGGCCTAGTTACTGTGCAGGAAAACGGCATCTGGAAAAATAAAAAAGTGGAAGCAACGGGCTTTGCGCTTTTAGCAGCCTCTCTACCAGCAGAAAGTGAGTGGACACCTGAGAGTATTGAAGCCTACCTCCGGGAATATGTAGGTATCCTTGCACAAACACGGGTGAATATATGGGTCGATACCATGCAAATGCAGAATTTTGAAAGTGAAATTCAGCGTGTCCTGGATGTGTCAAAGAAGATAATTGTATCCTTACAAGAGAAACAAGCCGCAATGCAGAGAGCTGTTTTACAAGGGGCACCTGATGAACAGGGGCGCGCAAAAAAATCTCTGGAAAAACTGACACGCGAGACCGAGGAGGCACTGGAGGACTACGCTCAAATGCAAACTGACCTTGCCATGAAGCAGCCCACGAGTTTTGCTGCAAATAATCTCCAAAAACTTACACGGGCGAAGCTCCTTGAACCGCTGTTTATGGATCTCGTGAAACGCGTTGTGTACAGCGATGACGACATGAATGAACATGTTGCCTTTGTCGGGTCTCAGCTCTGTGATTCGAAGGGTGTCGATGTCTACACTGCCCATCCAACACGAGCGCAACAGTATATTGCCGCAGACCTCACCACCTCTGCCCATGAATACTACGAAAAACAAAAGAAGCACGAGCGGTTTGTCGCCACAAACAATGACTATCGTTACGATAACTTCGAACGGTTTGTTGAACATGTGGAGAAATACTCGGAAGACATCATGATCGAGCCTTGGGACGCAACGGGTAACCCTTTCAAGTTTGATGCTGATCACATACAAAAAAAGGTTATCTACCTTGACCCAACCTTGTGGCTTCCGTTGCTCACCTACGCTATTCACGCTATCAAGACCGAGTCCTATGAAAAGGGCTCTGGTGTTCTGAACGTCGATGGTCTCGAGCAGGTGTTTCGCCTTGAAGCACAGACCGTACGAGGGAACCGCCCCTGGGTGAACTATGCAAGTTTAAAAGAATACCTTACGCATTTGTTGGTTACTCCGGAATATTTTGCTCCTCCTCGGGATCTTGGATAACCAAGCGCACGTTTTTGCGTCCCTCACGGACAACCCCAATCACTAAGGTTGTGCCGTCTGTTTTTTGTTGATGAATCGAGATGGTGTCCGTGACTTCCCCATGACGACCAAGAATCTGCCGCATTGGTATGCTCACAACGACTTTGCCATGATCAAGTTCGACGTTATAGCCCCGGGTCGTGAGATCAAACTCCTCATCTTCGATAAAATCTGGTGTATGGTTGTTCATAGTACGGCAAAAAATGTACGGCTATTCTAGAGATAAGAAGAACTGCCGTCAATACATTGTTATTTTGGCAGCTTAACCATATGTGTCAACAAGTGTGTTTTACAGCTTCTTCACAAACTCCGTCCGAAGCACAATGGCTGTTCCATCTATCTTACAATCAATTTCTTCCGGACTTTCCGTAAGACGAATCCCCTTCGCCTTTGTTCCCCGTTTAATCACTTGAGATGTTCCGCGCAGGGTAAGATCCTTAATCAGCGCGACACTGTCACCATCGGAAAGAATATTCCCATTTGCATCTGTCACCACAAGCGCTTCCTTCCCCGCACCGTGCTGACCGTCCGTGCAGTCGCACTCCGTCATCATCTCCCACTGACTAGTACATCCATCCGTTTCACAAATACTCATGTCTGTCATACTCGTATGACAACCCGCACAGGCAAAATGTTGCATAAGGTTCTTTTTATAGAAATCATGAAAAGTATACTGCAGGGCTCGTTGTGATCAAAGGCGAAGTCTCGTGAGCATATTGCAATAACAGGAAATATTCCCGATATAGGGCAATGCTATCCAGAAAAAACCTTTTACAGGAAAACACGAAAAGGACATACTAGTTTCGAAGTTTCTAAACTACTTTTCCCCCATGGTATCGCCTTTCCCCAAAACGACGTACCGAGCAAATGCTGAAGTATACAAGGTTCTTGCGCATCCAACGCGTCTGGAAATCTTGAATATTATGAAGCACGAGGAAGTGAGTGTGGAAGATCTGTTGCGACTTGTGGCGGTTTCAAAAGCCAATTTATCGCAGCATCTGAGTATCCTCCGCAATGCTGGTCTTGTGCATGTACGACGAGATGGTCTTCGCGCCTTCTACTCCATTATGGACGCGCGCATCATTGAGCCATGCCGCGTACTGCATGAACTGCGCACGCTCAACTCCTTCGCAGCAATTTCTTCATAACTCCCCCCAATGCTCACTGTTCTCCAGCGCCTTCTTTTCATGATTGGGCTGCTCATTTTGTCGTTCCTCTTGTGGTTTTTTCTTTTCACGAAGCCTACGAGCTCTCCAATGACCTTTGGTCCGGCAGATGGCCCTGTTCTTGCAGATCAATCAACAACGCATCTCACAGCGCAAGCGGACATTGCCAAAAACCCCAGTGAAATACCAGCGCCTATTGCGCGCACCTCCCCTTCTCCTGTGGAAATTCACCTGCTTGCAAAGGAAGTCATTGCACCTATTGCAGAAGGAATTCTCTATACCTATTGGACCTTCAACGGCACAGTCCCTGGTCCATTTCTTCGAGTTCGTGAGGGTGACACGGTGGAGCTGACCCTCACCAACGATGCGACAAGCCAATACCACCACAATATCGATTTGCATGCTGTGTCTGGCCCAGGTGGAGGTGCGACCGTCACCAACGTCGCCCCAGGTGAGTCAAAAAAACTCACCTTTCTTGCGAAAAACCCAGGAATCTACGTCTATCACTGTGCACACGGCAACGCAGCCATGCACATGACAAATGGTATGTACGGGCTCATTTTTGTAGAACCACAAAAGCCCCTTCCCCCAGTAGATAAAGAGTTTTACGTCATGCAGGGCGAGCTGTATACCACTGGCACCATCGGCGAAAAAGGCATGCAGCACTTTGATGGCAAGAAAATGCTGATGGGAACCCCTGAATATGTTGTCTTCAATGGGCAAACCATGGGTGCGGTGAATAAAATGCAGGTGAAAACCGGTGAGCGCATTCGCCTCTACGTGGGTAACGGTGGTGTGAATATGGTGTCTTCCTTCCATATTATTGGTGAAGTTATGGACACAGTGTATCCGGAAGGCGCGATAGGTGAAAATTCCGCACGTTTGCAGAATGTGCAGACAACCATTGTTCCCGCAGGTGGTGCCACTATCGTCGACTTTACCATTGATGTGCCAGGCAAATATATTCTCGTGGATCATGCCCTTGCACGTGTCGACCGAGGCGCCTGGGCAACCATTGAAGCAAGTGGTACCCCACAAACCACCACCTTTGACGGCGTCGACGACCATCAACATGCAGGTCATTAAATCACCTTTCTCTAACCCCCAACCATATGCCCCCACATATGCACGACATTGACTACAAAAGAACCCTCGAGGAGTACCTCTATCAACAAGACTGGCGCGTGAATGCCAACTCGAATATTGGATACTCCCTCGGTGGAATGATTCTCAACAATTCAGGAAAAATCACTGCGAATTACTGGCTCTCTTGTGTATACCCCCTCGAAGTAGGTGAGGTGCACCGTCAGGGTGACCTGTACATCCACGATCTTGATTTTCTCTCAGGGTACTGTGCGGGTTGGTCACTCCGCCAGCTCCTCGAAGAAGGGTTTAATGGAGTTCCCAACAAAATAGAATGTGATCCACCAAAAAATCTGAGTGCGGCTGTCGGTCAAATGGTCAATTTCCTTGGTACCTTGCAAAACGAATGGGCAGGAGCGCAGGCCTTTTCTTCCTTTGACACGTACCTTGCACCCTTCGTCAAAAAATATGCCCTTTCCCTCGCGAAGGAAACAGACGAATTTGGTATGAACTTTTCTTCAGAGGAGGCAAAACAGCAGTGGATTGAGGAAAAAACGTATCATTATGTGCGCCAATGTATTCAGGCCTTTGTCTTCAATCTCAATGTTCCTTCACGTTGGGGAACGCAAACACCCTTCACCAATATCACCCTCGACTGGACATGCCCCGTGGACCTCTTTGAAAAGCGTCTTAAGCTGGGCGGTGAATACTTTGCGTACACCTTTGGCGAGTTGCAGCAGGAAATGGATATGATCAACAAAGCGTACATTGACGTGATGATGCACGGCGACGCAAAGGGCCGCGTCTTTACCTTTCCTATCCCGACCTACAATATCACCACAGATTTCCCGTGGGATCACCCCAATACGACGCCGCTCTTTGAAATGACGGCAAAATATGGGCTTCCCTACTTTCAGAATTTCCTGAATTCAGACCTCAAACCGCACCACGTTCGCTCTATGTGCTGCCGATTGCAGCTCGACCTGACGGAGCTTCTCAAGCGAGGAAATGGTCTCTTCGGCTCTGCAGAAATGACAGGAAGTATTGGCGTCGTGACTATCAATGGCGCACGTCTTGGCTATGTGCACAAAGGTGACAAGGAAGCTTTGCTTGCGCGACTCGGCGAGCTTATGCTGCTTGCACAAACGTCGCTGGAACTCAAACGTGCAGCCATTACGCACTGGCTGGAGAACGGTCTCTACCCTTTCACCAAGCGGTATCTCGGGCATCTCAACAACCATTTCTCTACCATTGGGATCAATGGCATCAACGAGGCAATTTTGAACTTTAGCGATGGTGCGTACGACATCACCACAAAGGAAGGTGGCGATCTTGCTGAAGAAATATTGCTCTACATGCGCGCGCAACTCGTCCTGTTCCAGGAAGAAACAGGCAATATGTACAATCTGGAGGCAAGCCCCGCCGAAGGTGCGTGTCATCGCTTTGCCCGTGAAGATCAAAAGCGCTTCCCTGGCATCATTCAAGCGGGAACAGAGGAATATCCCTACTACACCAACTCTTCCCAACTCCCTGTGGAGTACACGGATGATCCTTTTGAAGCCCTAGAACTGCAAGACCGTTTTCAGACACTCTACACAGGCGGCACGGTGCTGCATCTGTATTTAGGGGAATCCGTTTCCAGTGCAGAAGCCTGCAAAAAACTGGTTCATAACGCCTTAGCCTCCTTTCGTTTACCCTACCTGACCATATCTCCCACCTTTTGCATTTGTCCGAAACATGGGCACTTACCAGGAGAACACGATTACTGTCCGCGCTGCGACGATGAAATTGGCCTCTCAGAGCAAGATCGACATAAGGACACCTCTGTTCGTCAGTTACACACCTCCGCAACTAAAGCTTCATCTCTTCTTTCCTAACTTTTTCTTTTCTATGAGCTCTTCTTTGAACAACGAAACGCCAAAAACACCAACGCAAAAACAGCGCACAAAGTGTGAAGTATGGACCCGCGTCATGGGCTACCATCGCCCCGTGAGCCAATTTAACAAAGGGAAAAAATCCGAATTCTATTCTCGTGTCTATTATAAGGAGGAGCATCCTTCCACCGCCTTTATGAAAAAATACGCCTCGACTCATAAGCCAGCTGCCGTATGTCTGAAATAACCTACCTGCTCTTCACCACTACTACCTGTCCAAAGTGCCCTGCCATGAAGGCATGGGTTGCGGAGCATCTGCTCAACATCCAGGGAGAAATACTGGATAACACTGCAGCAAACTTTTTTGAAACGGCACAAACCTTTGATATAACCGCAGCGCCCTTATTGCTTTTCCTTCGTGAGGGGAAAGAAATCTTTCGCACGGATGACATTGGCGTGGCTGAGCGGTATATCTCTGAACATTTGCCTGCATGAATATTGCTGCCATTACCCCGTGCACACTGCTCGATTTCCCTGACACGCCAAGTTGCATCCTCTTCACGCAGGGGTGCAACTTTCGCTGTACCTACTGCCACAACCCTGAAATGGTCGATCCAAGAGGGCATGATGTGCAGCTGATTCCCTGGGAAACGGTCCTCAACTTTTTGGAGCGTCGGCAAGGTATGCTTGAAGGCGTGGTACTGTGCGGGGGTGAACCAACCCTACAGCCAGGTCTCATCGATGCTATTGGGCAGATTCGAACCATGGGCTTCAAAGTCAAACTGGACACCAATGGCTCAAACCCGGAAATTCTGAAAAAAGTACTCCCCCTCGTGCAGTACGTAGCTATGGACTTCAAAACGACTGGTAGAAGACTGGAAGAGCTCTGTAAAGCAGGACGCTTTGAGAAACAAATTCACACCTCGCTCCAGATACTACTGCAAAGCCGTGTGCCTTACGAAATCCGCACCACGGTTATTGCCTCTCATCACAACGAGAAGACCATGCAAACCATGGCCACATTTCTCAGGAAAGCACCAAAGTGGAATCTCCAGGCTTTTCGACCTGAGTGTACACTGGAAACCTCTATGGAAAAGGAACCCGCATGTACGGAGCACGATCTCAAAACACGCGTAACTGCTTTGCAAGGTTTGGGACTTCAGAGTGTTACACATCGATGATACAAGTCTAGAAAGTTACTTTCCCCACATACCCCTGAGGATTTCCTCATGAATAAAGAGTTCCACGGGGGAACGATTGTCGGTGAGTGGCGCAACAAAAGAGGGGGCAAAGACTTCGTGCAGGTTTGTAGAAAAGTACTCCACAAGGTTGCGGAGAGGATCCTCCGTTACTGGTGCAAATTCCGCCACAAAATCCTGCTTGGATGCGAGAATCCAATGATTGTATGAGCCCGGAACGGCCATGTCATACACAGATAACCCTGCCGAACGCACTGTCGCAATTGCGGATTGAAACAGTTTTCCTTCATTGGAAACAACATTGATATTAAAGGCCGCGAGGCCCTCGGGGGTAAGATGCGCTGCCACCTCGGAGAAAAACTCTGTTGAGAGCATATGCGGTGGAATATAGATTTCCTGACTATAGGCATCGATAAAAATGAGATCATACTGTTTTTTCGACTGCTGCAGGAATGACCTCCCATCCATGGTGTACATCGTGCGTTCATCGTCGCGGACACCGAAGTATTGTTTGCTCAGCTCCGTGACGACAGGGTCAATTTCCACTGCATCAATTGTGATCTGCATGTCCTTTGGTGCTGAGGCGCGAAGAATTTTTCCCAGCGTACCGCCCGCATACCCAAGCACAAGAATGCTGAGCTCCTTTTTTCCAGAGAACCGCTTGAGCAAAGGCAAGGGTGCAGCATAATCGTAGTAAGCACCTGTCCACACACGACGCGGATTATACATGGACTGCACACCCTGCCCTTCGTTAAAGGTCAGCAAACGTGTACCCTCTGCATTTTCCACAACACGCAAAAACTGATACGTACTCTCCTGTTCATGGAGGATTTGGCCTGCAGCATAACTTTTTGCTGGCGGGACCAGAATAAAGGACGTAGTAAATACCAACACAAAGGCGGTCAGCACAGGAATTTTCTTGGGGAGGAAGGCCACGCTGGGGAAAAACAGGAGTGCTGAAAAAATCCAAATACTTTCCCGGACCCCAACCACGGGAACTAAATAGAGCGAGGTAACGTAGATACCAAGGATACTTCCTAAAGTAGACCAAAAAGAGAGCGCACCCGACCTCGCTCCGACCACGGACACTTCCTGACTGAGCAGTCGTACAGCAAAGGGGCTAAGGCACGCAAAAAAGAAAACGGGAAAGCCAAAGAGCAGTAAACTTGCAAGAAAGGTCGCCACAATCAGACCACCAGAGGTTTGGAGTAAACCAGCAGAAAGCCCCTTTAGCACAAGAGATCCTGCAAAAGGCAGAAGTGCTAAAATCATGGCACCGACCCCACCCAGGCTAAAAAACAGCTGTCGGTTCGGAAAGCGGTCTGCGAGGCGTCCACCCGCAGTATAGCCGAGTGCGAGTGCCAGTAAAATCACCCCAATGACATTTGCCCACACCACACTGGACGTGCCAAAATATGGAGCAAGAAACCGTGATGCTGCCATTTCGACACCCGTGACAGCAAACCCCGCAAGAAATATATAGGCTTTTATACTCTTCAAAATACCACAATCACAAAATAGACACTTCAACCCTACGCGAGAAGAAAGTGAAGTCAACGAGCAGTTCCCGCCTTCATTTGAAAGTTTCCTTGAGCTATGGTAGTATGGTACGACCGTTTACAAGACACCTATGGCCAACCCAGAGACGCATCACCCGAAAGAGCAACCAGAATCGCGCAACTTTTTGACGGATGCGCTGAGTGCCTTCAAAGGATTTATGGAGGGCATCAAGACATTAGTAGATTCAACACGCTCTGCGCTGGGTTCTCTGAAGGAGAATATTTTCGGAAAAACAGCAAATGCAGGAAGTACGGAGAGTACAAACGAAAGCGGAGAAGCACCAATAGAACAGGTCCGTAAGATTATTGACGCCAATAAGGAGCGAAAAGAATTTTACGCCATAGCCGGAAAGGTCTGGCGAGCCATTCAGGCACTACCTTCTGAGGAAATTCACAACGTCGACAAGGTGAGTCTTTGGAAATACATGATGGCTCTTTCTCAGCAGGAAAGTGGTCATAATCCCAAGGAAGTCAACCGATCCAGCGGTGCATTTGGTCTGTATCAAATTATGCCCGCCAACTTTCGCGAATGGGGGCTCACAAGCGGGAAAAATGCTGATGTCGAGGAACAGGTACAAGTAGCAGCAAAAAAACTCTCTGGCTATTATCAGCACTACAAAAAATGGGATTTAGTGAGTGTTGCCTGGTTTGGTGGAGCAAGCCGCGCTACTGCACTCCAAAAAGGTGACAAATCCGTGGGAAATCTCAAGGATTCCGGCGGCAAATCTATCACCGACTATCACAAAGATGTCGCGGCGCATCTCGCAAAACTTGAGCGCACGGCGTAAAAGGGTCGCAAAAAACTTGATTTTCCCGCGAAAGAGGCAGATACCTAAAGGAGAGTGATGTTAGTTTCTAACTGCCACGCCTATGAAGACCTCTTCTCCCCTTGCAGCTGTTGTGCTTGCTTCTTTTTTGCTGACGTCGTGTTTTGGTTCGCCGGGTGATACAACTACCCAAAGTGCCCGAGAAGCGGCGATTCAAACGCCCTTTGCACTAGAATACCCCTATTCCGAAACGGTGCTCAGAAGTTTCACAGAAAATGATTCCTTCGATACCATCGCAAGTGCAGGCCCCCTGTATGTCGGAAACAGAAAATCTGAGCAACCTGCCATCGCCATGTTTGATGACCTGAAAACCCAGGCGGTGGCGGAACTCGTCTCCTCTCTGGAGATTACACGCACGAAGGCAGGAGAAGTCGTCAAAAGTCTCGAGAGTGTCTCCAGTGCCTACGTCGATCTCATCGGCAAAGTGGTAGTGGTACATCCAAAATTTGTCAAAAGCGCAAAAAATCTACTTGTAGATCCCATGCGAGAACAGGTTGGCTACCTCGGTGATCTCGCCCAATTTGACAGTATTGCTGTAGAGACAAACCAACCTGCTACACGGGCATTTCTTGAGTTCCAGCGCCTAACGCTCCTTGCCAGTGCCGAAGAACATATGAATAACCATGCCGCCTTGCTGGCCGCAGGTCTCCTCTCTCTCCAGGAAGCGCTGAATGCGAGCGAAGATCCAGCGCTCACTCGTCTCGCCGCCGAAATTGATACCACCGTACCTCCTCTCTTTGACACCTTGGGTAACAGTCTTTCCCAGTTTCAATCAGACCTGGAGGCGCATGGAGAGACGCTCAAAGCAATCAATAGCGCGGAATATGCCCTGGGAATGGAATCCCTTGCCTATATGGAGCGAACACTTCCCGTACTCAAAGAAAAGCTTGATACCATGAAAGCAGGTGCAGACTTTTCTGAGGAGGATATGACTTTCACAAAGGAGCTTCTTGCTTTTTATACATCAGAAGTAAAAGACCTCCGCGAGACTTTGCAGAAAACTCCCACTGAAGAACTTATTCCAAGCCCAACGCCGCTCGAAGCCTCCCTCCTGTTTCCAACAGCGCAGGCAGAGGAAAACAGCTACACCAAGCGCGCTTTTGATCTCCTCTCCAGTGCAGGGAAAAAAACCGCAAACCTTGCTGGATCTGCAGCAAACCTAGGATGGAGCGCAATAAAAACCACGTACCAGGGAGCAAAAAAAGTCACCGGCGTCACCCTCGACACCCTTTCCGCAGGCGTGCAGTCTGGAAAAGATATCGTTATTGGCGTCTACGAAAAAGAATCCAGTGCGCAAATCATCAGCAATATCAAATGGAATTTTCAGGAAGTGGCCTCCAACTACAAAAAAGGGATTTCAGGCAGCCGCGTTTTAAAAACAGCAGGAGGATATTTTGAAGGGGCTGAAAACACTGGCGGAGCGCTCGCGGAAGGAGCTGTGGAAAAAACACTCGGCAAAGGGTGGACCAGTTGGCTCGCGGGGCATGTGGGCAAAATAACCGTCAATATGTTTACCGGCCTTGGGAAAGGGATAACGAAAGTTGCCGACACACAGGCAACCACGGGTGAAATTATTGAAGGAAGCCTCGATATTGGTCTTTCCTTTATTGGAGGGTCAAAGGTTCTGGTGAAAGGGTCTCAAGCAGCTAAAGGGGGGACAGAAGCTTTGAAACTCCTCGGCAAAAAAGGTCTGAACTTTGTGGAAAAGCTTCTGGTAAAAAGTGACCTGAAAACCTTGAAGCGGGTCACTGCAGAGTTACTCACCAAAGTAAAACTGACGCCGGAGGAAGTGAAAATTCTCCTCAGTAATGCTCTTGAAATTGAGGCACGAGAGGCACTGGAAGCGGAAATGGTGCAAATGGGCAAACGGTTGAACCAAGAGTTCCTAACTTTGCTTAAAAATGCTGGGAAAACGATAACGAGCAATGCAACCGTCGAGGCAAAAGCTGCCTACAAACAGTTTGCTGAAGAAGCGTTTGAAAACAGTCTCAAGGGATATCGCGACGCCCTGATCAATGTGCTCGGCAAGGATGCGACGGAGTATATTGATAACCTTATCGAAAACAAAGCCAGCGATCTTCTCAAAACCATGGCAAAAGACTTTGCAGACAAAGGTATCGTCGTTGGTTTCCCCACAGCACCCGATCTCGCATCGCTTGCTGGCAAATGGGATACGGGAAGTATGACTATTCGGGACGTTCAAGTTTCTGAAGCATTTCGCAATTCAAAGGACGCAGAAGGCTGTGACTTTTCTGAGGTGGAAAAACAGAAAGGAAAAAGCCAGACTATGGACCTCATGATTGAACCCTCCAGCGAGACGGAAGGCACCATGCATGTCAAACTGGGTGACGATGATAGTCGCAGTATACCTTTTGTGTATGAAGACGGCATGCTCAAAGGTCATTTTGAGAAACAGGGCGCCGTGATGGAGGTCACTATGGAAGTTGCCGAGACCAATGGAAAACTTGAGGCAAAAGGCCCACTCAAGGTCGACTACATGAATGGTGCCATAACCCTCGATGCCGATACGGGCATAAGTAAAACTGCGCCCGCCCCACTTCCCGCACAATAATACGCTTATGTACCCATTTGAACTCCACATAGACCTTTTGGGTGTCAGCCTCAACCTCGGCCCCTATGGTCTCTTCCTTGGGCTTGCGCTCACGACTGCTGTGGTAGTGAGCGTCATTCTGGGAACCCGTGTAGGGTATCCATGGAAAAAGCAGCTTCTGCTGCTCAGCCTTATGGGGGTGTTCGCGCTCCTGGGAGCACGCCTATTCTTTGCCCTGGGAAACTGGGCGACCTATGCGGCAGACCCTGTGCAGTTTCTCGCCTGGAGTTCCAGCGGATTCTCTCTCTACGGAGGTTTTCTCTTTGCTGGCATAACTGCCTTGATCGGCGCATGGATTCTTCAGTGGTCTCCAACACACTTGAGTGACACATGGATTCCCGTCTCAGGATTGAGCATCGCCCTTGTTCGGATAGGGTGTTTCTTACATGGATGTTGTTTTGGTGTTGAAACTGATCTTCCCTGGGGCGTCACCTTTCCCTTTACCAGTCCAGCACATCTCTATCAGCTGGAGCATGGCGGTTCTCTGTTTTCAGTTCATGCTGTGCATCCAACGGAACTCTATGAAGGCGCCTCGGCTCTTGTCCTCGCCCTTCTCCTGTTGACCATGCCCAAAACCCTCCTTCCTAGGGGAACAGGCCTCCGCACCGCACTGTTCTTGGGAGTCTTCTCCTTTGCCCGCCTGCTCATTGGCTTCGTACGGGCCCAAACCGATAGCGCGCCCGTCTGGATGTACCCACTTATCTACATCGTGGTTCTTTTCCTGTCCATTATTTGGGGCCTACGTCACTATGGCGTATACTCAAAACATACCCCGTAACTTTCTCCCTATGGCTGTCCGAACTGTTTGTCATATGTTCGGTGTGCGCATGCAGACAAAGACCCTCGCCAACCTCGCTTTTCTCGAGATTGCCGTGTTAGGTGTTGCCTATTTTGCACTCATTATTTTTCGCTATGCGACGCCCTATCTCTCCCACGAGCTTTTTCTGGAACTCCTGGTGATTCTCGGCGTGGGTATGAGCTTCGATCATTATGCCGTCACCAGCACCAGTTTAACCAAAGAGGTGGAAAAAACGTCTTAGTACGCCCTACGCAAATAAGTCTGAGGACACATCTTTTCGAGAAACGATCGGCGCGCCCTCTGTTGCAGGGAGCATATCGAGCTGCATGAACAATAGCGCATGAAAATAGTTCACGAGAGACTGGGCCGTCGGTCCATGCTCAACATGTCCTGTTGCCGTTATTTCCTTTTGAACGGAAGAAATCGTGCTAATAGCGTGCTCAATCTGTACTCGGGTAGGTGCGTCACCTCGCTGCACATCCTCTAAAATCTGTATCACGGTCGTGCGGGCCTGACGGAGGTTTGGAAAAGACTTTAACGCTGTGAATACAGCATCTTTATCAAAACGTCCCGAGTCTTTGAGGAGATTTTTTAGTTCCTCAATTTGTCCCTCCAAGGTGGGCATAGAATCTTGCTGAGAAGCTGACGATTCCTCATCCTTTGACTCATGAAGAAGATCTGCTAAGGGTGAATTGGTTTTTCGGAGCATCGCTTCATACTCATCGTGGAATGCATTCATAGGCACACGTCAAAAATTTATTGCATACTTAAGTAAGCGTTCTGTCTAGAAATTGCAAGGACAAATGCACTATTCTTAGGCATAGACCTTCTCCTGGAGCAGCAAACCCCGTGCAAGGGAGACCCGTTCTTCCAGGGTATTTGTTTGTGGCTCGAGAAATACGATGGAAAACTCCTGATATATTGCTCGCAAATGCTGTTCAACGGAGGTACGAAACACCTCGTCTCCATGCCGAAGGCCATCCTGTTCGAGGGGCAACTGGGCTGAGGGTAGCAACAAAACATGAATGAAATCTCTATGGGCCTCCAAGTATCCCCGAATTTCTTCCAGATCCTGGGGAGCAAGACAATCAAGTCCATACACATAGACTTCTGCAAAAAAAGCATCGGAAACGATAACCTTTGAAGACGCTTCTGCGGCTTTAATGCGGGTGACGTAATATTGCACAATGCCTCTCTGCATAGCAGCCCTCTCTCTCGTGGTCATAGAGTCTATGGATCCCACATGTCGGCCAGCCTGTCGTTCTTGTTCGATCCACCACCGGCCTCCATCAAGAATAAATTCACACTGATCTTCAAGCTCCGGAAACTCAGCACGTAAGGCACGTATGAGGGTAGATTTTCCAGTGGAAGGGGCACCGGAAATAATGAGATGTCTCGGCATATGCATTGGAGGAGGGGCAAACATCTACGTTGTACAAGAGAGCGGACGAGAAAACAAGGGGCATAGTGGTGCGAAAAAATGCTTTCTCTAGCGCGCAGAAAAAAAGTACGGTACAGTTGGCGCTCTTATGCCCATCCATCCCATGAAAAAACGAGAAATAATCCTGAGCTACGAAGAGTACGAAAGCATGTCTGAGCTCTCCATCGAGGAACAAACCCTTGCGGAACGTGCCCTGTTGGCACGGGAAAATGCCTATGCTCCCTACTCCCATTTTAGTGTTGGAGCTGCGCTCATCACCAGAGAAGGCAAAACCTACGTGGGATGCAATCAAGAAAATGTCAACTTTAAGGGGAGTTGCGCGGAGAGAGTTGCCCTCGATAGTGCAGCAACAGCCGGAGAGAAGGCGCATATCACCACCATTGCCATTGCAGGTGGGCCGCTTATAGATGAAAAATTCAGCCAGCAGATGCATGACCCCATTTCTCCCTGTGGACAATGCCGCCAGGATCTCCGTGAGGTCGAAGACCTTGGTGGACGACCACTCACGGTCCTTCTTCTCTCAGAAAGAAAAATTCTTCGCTTTCAGGGCATAGAAGACCTCCTTCCCTTTGGCGTCGGCCCCAAGGATCTCGGCGGTCGCCTTTTACGCGGAAAAAGCTAGAGGCCTCTATACGAAATCTCGTGGAAGGAGTAGAGTGGTAGACGGTCCCCGTTCTGCTGCATATTTTTTCATGCCAATACCATGAATACTCGCATACACCGTCTCTTCACGAGCCTCTTCCTGTTTGCCTTTGTGCTCAGTTCCTGTGGCGTTCAGGCACCAGGCAACAATCAGATCTCCCTTCCGGAAAAGTCCTTTACGGATACCTCCGCATGGACACCGGATGCAATTAGTGCAGCCCTCGGTGAAACACCCCTCGATATGCAAGAACTTGCTGGTGTCTTTTCCTTGGGGAGTTTTTCTGGCAGGGATGCCTACACCATGGAATATATGCATCAACGAACGGATTACGTGCAACAAGTTGAAGAGCAGCAACGTCATAGCGCAGCAGCACTGAAAACCGCACTGCAGGAGATAAAAGTCCTGCGCAGTACGAGTGCCTACAACCTCCTCTTCGCGGCGTCACTATTTCCGGAATCGCGCGATACGATCCTCCAAGAAGCAGCAAACCATGTGCATATTGCACTCATGAATACGACAAAGTTTTCCCTGATAGAAAGCACCCTCGAGGCTCGAGATCAGGCGACCGATCAGGATAATCGCGCTATTCTTTCGCATTTGCTCCTTGCTCAGACGGCAGATCTTACCGAGGGTATCCGCCTGGAAATGGCTGCCATCTACACGATGGAACAGCTCATTGAAGATCGCGCTGCCTATGCAAACGACACGGGAATGAAGGCTATAGCGGCTACGTGGTCTCAAAATCTGCAAGATGCTTCAGGGCCACTAGCACGGGCTTTATCTGACGCCCATCAATCGCAGGCACGGGTTTTGTACGGTACGCAGGTTCTTGCATCCGCTGATTATTCCTATGCCATGGATGCACTTGCCTATCTTGAGAAAGAATTGCCACTTCAGAAGGAGCGGATCGAAAAAGACATCTGGTCTTCCTTCGTGACAGAAGAAGACAAAACGCTTGTACGGCTTTCACTCACAGAAGCAGAGGAACGCCTACTCGTGCTGAAGGAAGCAATAAAAAATACGGACGCGTCGAAACTGCTTCCAACCCCTAAGCGTACATCTCAAGTGAGTTTTTCGGCCCATGCGGGATTTAGTGACACCATGTCATGGTTTGGGGGCAAACTGAAAGATGCGGCTGTGGGAGCCAAAGATATTGCCGCTGCGGGTGCAAGCATGACCTGGAACGGCGTCAAAGCAACTGCAGGAGTGGTCAAGGACGTCGCCATTGTAACAGCGAAAACCACGGGGCAGATCGTGGGTACGGCCATTGAAACCGTCGATGCAACCATGAAAAGCACGCTTGATACGGGTATCAGCGCCTATTATGGTGAACCACCCTCAAAAATATTTGCCCAGGTGAAGCAAAATTACAGTGAAGCATTTAACCGGGTAAAAAATGGTAAGGCAGGAGCAAATGTATATACGGATGCGAAAAAAATGATGGAAGGTGCGGAAAATGCCGTGGGTGATCTCGCGCAAAAGACCACGGAAAAAATCATTGGCCCTGGAATCATCAGTACCACTACGGGATTTCTCGCAAAGACGACAACGGGTTTTTTTACGGGACTCGCTAAAGATAGTTATGATGTTCTCAACCCCGATGCCAGCGAAGAAGATACGCTCATGGGGATGTTTGGCCTGGCGCTGACAGCCGTTGGTGGTTCGGGCAGTGCCGCAAAACCAACCAACCTCCTCAAAGATGGTGCGAAAACGACCAAAAACCTTTTTACAGCGGGGAAACAGTTTCTCACGAATCTCTCCCCCACAAAAATTTCAGGCGGACTCAAAGAGTTTTTTAAAGATGGCGTTGCTGCAAAAGTCGGCAGTCTCTTTACTCCTGGCAGTCTGAAAAATGCCCTTGGCACTCTCGACGATGTGGCTCGCAGTGGCGCAAGCAAGGCAAAAGGCCTCCTTGACGATGGCTACAATGCGCTCCATGGAAAAATCACCAAGGACATTCCTGAAGCATGGAAAGGGCTCTTTGAGAAAAAAGGCTTCGGAGAAGTTCTGGATACCGTTTTTGGTACCACCGGCGACACGCCTCGTGAGTGGCTAACCGGTTATCTAGAAAATGTTATTCTGAGTGCTGCAGATGACCAAATCAAAAATGGCACCCGCAGTGCACTCCAGTATTTCTCTTCTCCGGAAAACACCACCGCTTCTGAGGCGGGAAGTGTTCTTAGCAACCAGATCGTGCATCTTTCCCTGCCTCTCACGCCGAAAGAACGACTCAAAGCTGCGACGGAGGCCGTACAAACCGTACAGGAACAAGAAGAAAGCAGTATGCAGGGGCTCAGCGACGAGCTGAAAAAAGCAATTCTAGACGCTCTCAAACAGCGTCTAGACGAGCTCACAGAGCCACCTGTAGCGCAGTTCGCTGGCGTGTACAACAGTACATTTCCTTTTAGTTTTACCGTCAGTGGCCTGCGGAGTACCGGGACTATCGACCTTCACCTGACTGCGAATAACACTGGAGAGATCACATGCTCCTTCAACGCCACACAAAATGTAAGCGGATCCTATCAGGGCATTGCCATTCACAGTTCTGGGAAAGGCAAATCCACAAGTTGCAACGGTACCGTTTCCGATACGGGCGGATTTAGTATCCAAGGCGGTGCCTCCGGATTTTCTACCAGTACAGTCATGGGTCAATCCTATTCCGGTGGATCCAGTGTGGGCTTTAGTGCATCAGGACAACTGGAAGCCGGCAGCACCATGCATGGTACTTTTTCTGCAGGTGGGTACAGCTTTGAATTTTAAGAAAATCTGAGCGGTATACCTAGGTAATTGCATACCATCCATCGAGAATGCACTGGTACTTACTTTATAAATCAGGGGTTCTTTGATATAATGTGACGAAGTTTTCTTTTTCCTGCCTATGCAATTTCTGCGAAAAACCCTTTCTGGCGTCCTTTGTATGGCCCTTCTGCTCGGCATCAGTATGGTCGCTCCCCTCCGCCCGCTCCCCTCTGCAGCTGCCGCCGCAGCCTGGTTTGATAATGCGTGGCTCTTCCGCACAACCGTCACCGTGAATAATCCCAATGCAACACCACTGTCAAACTTTCAAGTGCAGGTCACGCTCAATTCCACCAACTTTGCCTTTGCTGAAGCCATACCAAACGGGGCAGATCTGCGTTTTACGAATAGCGTTGGAACCTTGCTCCCCTACTGGATAGAGTCCTATGACCAGGATGCACAAACGGGAAAAATTTGGGTAAAGGTTGACTCCCTTCCTGCTAGCAGCGACACAACGTTGTACCTGTACTATGGTAATTCCCTTGCAGACAAAGGATCAGACGGAAACCAAACCTTTTCCTTCTTTGACGACTTTTCCGACTACGATATTTCCGACTGGACGAAGAACTTTGTCAATCTTGGTGTCAGTTCAGAAATCCATTTTTATGACGGGAAAGTCGGTCTCAATGTTGGTTCTATAGATTACGGTAATATCCGTAAAGCATATACAGGCTCCTTTGTTGGCAAAACCGTGGAGTCGAAGTTTGAATATGGTTTCCCCAACACGGGAATTCCCGATAGCACCTCAAACCAGATCGGAGAATCCTTTCACCCAACCATGAGCGTGTTTAAAGATAACTCCACCTACCTCAGCGTGGGGCCTGTACAGTGGAGCGCGGGTACGTTGCCCGTCAACAATTTACGCTATTACCTTGATGGTGTCTCGGCACCAGGCGTGAACACGCCAATATTTTCCTACGGGCTAGGTGTCGGGCTGGTGGATCGTATCTCCTTTCCGAATAGTGGCCAGGTGGAAACGGCGCTGCGCGCAGATGCAAGCAACACTTGGGAAGGAGCAACTGTCTCCGCCTATACAGGATCCACACTAGATAATGCAAGTATCGTCCTGGGTAAACAGCCAACCAGCAACGTCGCTCTTGGAGGGAGTAAGGCCTTTAACACGTGGGACTGGGTACGTGTGCGTGAATATGCACCAAGTGAGCCAACGACCTCCGTTGCGGGAGTCGAATCCTTGAAACTCTCGCCCTACATGTCTGTTTCCACGGGCTTACCCGGAGCACTACAAACCACATACAACTTTTCAGTGACACCAAATATGCCTATTCCCGATGGGGGTAGCCTGCTCCTCAGTTTTCCCAGTGCATACGCAGGGAGACTGAATGCTCTCACGGGGCCTTCTATCAGCGTCGCAGCACACGCACAGATCACTGGAACCACGGTCACTATAGATGCTATAGCTCGCACAATTTTGTTGGACTTCACGGCGAGTGCTCCCATCACGGCGCCCATACAAATAACCATAGGCGATAGCAACGGCCCCCTGGGCGACCTCGCGAATCCTTCTGATCCAGGTCCCCATACCATTATCATTTCTTCACGAGATGGTGCGGATGCTCAGCTCGCAAGCGGCTCTGTACAAATGGCCCCCGCTGGATGGTGGGATACGGCCTGGGCTCATCGCCAGAGTATGCACGTCAATAATACTAAAGTGAATTCCGCCCTTGGCAGCTATCAGGTCAATGTACGACTCAATGCGGGGAATTTTACCTTCGCAGATGCACAGGCCAATGGAGAAGATCTTCGTTTTATCTTACCTGATGGCACCGTCCTTCCCCACTGGATTGAATATTACAACAGCGGGACTCAGCAAGCGAGTATATGGGTTGGACTCACGAATATTCCAGCAAACACCGAGCAAATGATGTTCCTGTATTATGGAAATGGTGCTGCCACCACAACATCGAACGGATACAACGTCTTTCCCTATTTTGACGGCTTCGAAGATAACGACATATCTGATTGGTTCAGTTACAGTTACACACCTGGAGTGATTACGGTTGTGGGGGGTGAAGTCAAAATGGAAGAACAACAAAATGCACGAGCCTACCTCACCCAGGCCTACGCACCCTCCGTCGACGGTAAAGCGCTCGAAGCTTCCGTGCGATACGTTGGTAGTTTCCAAGGAGAAGAATACAATCCCGCCATTGGATTTACGGGCAGTGATCCCACGAAAAATATTGTCACGGGTCCTGTCCAATACAATGCAGGAACTGTTCCAACCGATCGCCTGCGCATCTGGTATAACGGGAACCGCGCAGATAAGGTGGGGACAAATTACACAACGGGTCAAAATATTTTGATTTCCCTCGCAACGAAGAACAACTACTTTCTCGCGCGATCGAGATTACTCGAAAATACAACCTGGGATGCACAAGACTATAACGATTACGATACATCGACGCTAATTGGCAAAGTCATCTACTTAGGAAAACGCGCCTTCAGTGACCCAAGTTTTGACCTGGGAACCGGACCAACCTCCCAGCAGTTTTGGCAGTTTATTCGTCTGCGTGAGTATATTTATGCTGAACCAAGTGTTGCTCTCGGTGCTGAGGAAAACAATACACTGCCCCTTACGCCAACCAATGTCTTTCTCAATTCACAAACAAACGGAGCAACAACCAATACGCCGACACCTTTGCAGCTTGATAGTACATCACTTGTGTTCTCTTCCGAGTTTCAAGCCTCGACGGCCCTCTTACCCGCGACGCATTTTGGCTATGACATTGCCTCTGATGCAGGATTTACGAGCATAGTCGCATCAAGTGGATACACTGCACTCACCTCATCCGTCGCAAATGGTGCCCGTTCAGAAGATATCACTCTCAATACCAGTACGCTTGACTACAACACAACCTACTACCTCCGTATGCGGTTCTTTGATAGTAGTGGACTCGTCTCTCCCTACTCGGCAACCTATACCTTTGCTATTCCCGATCTGACGGCCCCTTCACTGAGCACAATCACACCAAGCCAGGGAGCGACCGGCGTTGCACTCGATAGTGCCGTTGACTTCACACTAACAGATGATTTCCTCGTCGACATATCGACACTCGATGTGCAAATAGATGGTGCAAATGCCATATCCGCTGGTGTTTGCCAGGCAGGCTTTACCTGTACTCTTGGAGCATCTGGCACAAATGTACCCGTTCAGATTGTACGCACCACAAACTTTACAGCGGGGCAAACCGTTGCTCTGGTGATTTCCGTACGTGATGCCGCAGGTAATGTAACGACAGAGAACCGATCTTTTACGACGTTTGCTGCAGCGAGTACCACACCGAGTACGCCGTTTCTGGGCTCAGGAGGTGGGTTTTCGGCAACGCTCGTGGATCTTCTCCAAGGAAGTGGTTCTCCTACAACGCAAACAGAAGACACTAGCACAAGGAGTAGCACCGATAAACCCATTCAAATTCCGACCATCGATGGAAATCTCTTTGGCAGTGCATCGCTCCGATCAATAAGTGATGGTGTTCGTTCCGGGCAAGACGGATTGCGCTCTGCAGCAGAAGGAAAAGATGCCTGTGACGCAATGAAAGACCCCTACAATTACACGCTTCCTGCCTCACTCACCACAACTGAACGGGAGGATATTGCCCTCCTACAAAAGTTCGGCGTCAACTTCTCTGGAGCACAACCCGGAGCACTAGATATGGATGCACTCGTCAGCCGTTCTGAAATGCTCAAATATCTCCTGCAGTTAACCTGTAACGACTTTAATAGAGACGTCAGTACCGTTCCCCGCTTCCCCGACGTTGCACCGACACATCCAAACGATTTCTACATATTACTTGGCCGCAAATACGGCCTCGTCAATGGCTATTTGCACAATGGGCACTTTGAAGCAGACAAAACCATCAGTCACGCGGAAGCTATGAAGGTTGCCATTGAAAACATGATTCGAGGAACAGAAATCATTGATGGACCAGATATCGACTTGGCTGGCATTGATTTGACGCAGTGGTACGGCAAATATCTCCGATTTGCCGTAAGAAAAAATCTTCTGAGTATGACACAACGCTATCAGCCCGATGAACCTATGCGTCTTCGCGACGTCATTGTTCTTTTGACTCGGGCTGTAACGTTGAGGCCCAGTATTACGTCCCGGTAAGGGAGTAACAGGGGCAATTTACAGACCAAAAATCTTGAGTCCCTCCCAGCGGGAGAGATCTACTGCACTTGGATCTCCGCAAGAGGACTCTCGCACGGCATCCGCCATGTCAGTAATGAGGTCATCACTTTTGTATTTCGTATTGAGTGCATCGACTTCCGCCTCCGTGTACCCCATATCAGCAAGAAAGGAATTCACCCACCGCTCGTGCGCAGTTGTTTCATCGTCTGTGGCATGCTCCAGCTGGAAACACATGGTCATACCAAGTAAATTGGCGATTTCCACCCGCTCAGCCATATACACGTAGGTGCGGAACATAAGTTCGGCCACTTCTTTTCGGGTCATGGGATCACCAGGTCGGTAAAGATACGCGCCATCTGCGTCAAGTTCGACATGTGCCCCATCCAGCAATTCCTTTGCGATGGCAAAACGCAAGAACGACGCATACCATTGTTTCACGTCCGCATCCTTTGGCATTTGCATGCTTTTTTCAAAATCCGTCGGTGATGGCCAATAATCACTGGCAATCATAGCATTGAGGACAATTTTCATCGCCTCGACCCGACTCACAGAATTGGCAGGCTTAAAGGTGCCGTCTGGATATCCACCAATCCAACCTTGGTCCTTTGCATAACAAACGTAGGGCGCAAACCATTCTGTTTGCACATCAGGAAAACAATTGGTGCCACCTACTTGTGAGACATCACCCCCTATCATACCCACCACCATTTTCACTAACTCTGCACGATTCACCAATCCATTTGGGCGAAAACTTCCATTTTCATACCCTTGCACTATTTCTCGCTCGTGGAGGAACATAATTGCCGGGTAATTTGCCTGATCGGAGGGCAAATCGTTGAACACTTCTGGTGCACGCGACATGGCACTGATCAGTGAGGTGCGCATAGTTGCTGCCTGTGCAGTCGGCAACAACAATGCAAGGAGAGTCACGAGGGAAAGGATCTTCTTCATAGGGAGGAGAGTAACGATATAGAAAAACCTACGCCTAGGCGAAACGTTGGTCAAGTATGCCCCCTTTACGAAGCGGAGTTCTTCCTTATGATGATGGAAATCTTCTTTCTTTATGTGACGCGATGCTGAAAAAAATTCTGACTATTGGTGTTTTTATCCTCATAGGACTGCTCGCGACCATCGCTTCGATGCTCTTTTTTCCAGTGGAAAATCCTCTCCCTGCACCCCTGGCGCAAATTTCTTACGCGTCCTTTGACGACGCAATTCGCGCCATTCCGACGCTTGATGTAACAGAATCAGACAAACTGCGAGACGACTGTCGGAGTATTGCGCTCCATAGCGGAAAAAAAGAAGCGCGAGTCGTTGTCTTACTTCACGGCTATACCAATTGTCCGAAACAGTTTTTGGAGCTCGGCGAGCGTATCCATGCGCAGGGGGTAAACGTGCTTATACCGCGCGCACCTGGTCACGGGTATGCCGATCGGGCAACGGATGCCTTGAGTTTTGTGACTGCAAAAGACTTTCTTACCTACACACATGCCTCCATCGCCATTGCCGATGCTATGGGAGATACGGTTACCCTTGTGGGTCTTTCGGGAGGGGGAACGCTCACACTCTGGGCAGCTCTCTTTGAACCCGCCGTCGATGAATTTATTGCTATCGCACCGGTAGCATACCCACGAGGGTTTGAACCCCTACTTCGCAATGCGGTCATTCGCTACGCAGCATGGACCCCCAGTGAGTTCTCCTGGTGGGATAAGGAACAAAAAGAGCGCCTGCCGGGACCTGCTCACGCCTACCGAGGCTACGCAAGTCGTTCCATGGGCGCCATCCTCCATATTGCTGCCTTTGCAGAACAGCAACTTCGTCCAGGAGTCCTCTCGAAAAAAATGACCTTTATCATCAATGAAGCAGATAAAGCTCTACGCGAAGATAGCCTTCTGATGCTTGCAGACAAGTTTGCACGGGCTGGCGCCGACGTGCGTACTATTGTTTTTGAAAAAGCACTTGGTTACCCCCACGACTTGATAGATCCGGAAAATATTCAAGAAAAAAAAGACGCCGTATATGACGTCTTCATGAAAACCTTGCAATAGATTGCCTGTATTGGTCTTACCAGGCAGAAAGCCAGTCTCGCATCATAGTAATTTCTTTGCTTTGATCGCGCACAATATTCTCCGCGAGTGTGCGGAGTTCTGGTCGATCTGTGATGCTGTAAATCATTTGCGCCATAACAATGGCATGTTCATGGTGTTTCACCATATCTTCAACAAACTGTCGTTCTGCATCGCGTGGTGAAACGTAGGCGAGGGAGCGCATCATTGGTGCATAGGTGGTGGATACCGGAAGAGGCTCTCCATACCACTGGGCATACATTTTCCCCATGGAACGAATTTCTTCGTCCTGGTTGGTGATAATGTTGGAAAGGAGCGAACGGACCTGGGGTTTCGTTGGCCCCATGGACAGAAGCTTTTTGGACGCATCCACCGCTTCCTGATGATGGGCGACCATTTCTACTAAAAATTCCTGATCAGAATGAATCATCATGGAATGATCATCGTGCTCGGAAAGCACAAAACCGGTCATGGAAATGCCGGACATCGTTTCGCCGGTGCTCGGCATGCTCAGTGTGTCACCAAGTACACTCGATGTACCTGTCGTTGCAGGTGCACCCCCGCAGCTTGCGAGCAACACTGACGCGCACAATAATGGAAGAAGAGTTTTCATAAGGAATGCGTTGAGATATTTTTAAGGTACGTTTGTATGGGGACTAAACTTGGAACATAGCGCTGACGAAATTCTGATCGGAGTTCTGTGACAAAGGAGGCAAAAACTTCGTTGGGAATAAGAGCACTATTGGGAAAGGATTCACCATTGGATTTCTTTGGGTCATGAAGGATAACGTCATCCTTTGTGGCAAGAAGCAAGAGCCCTATATCCGGATTATCCCGAAGCTTATGGGCAACCGCACGTTTCAAAAGTAGTTGGTGACATTGACTCCCCATGGGAAAGGCTTGATTCTGATACCAAGCAAATTCTGGTGGTTCCTCTAAGCGACCCGCTCGTTTCGCAGGAATACCAAACAATTGAAAAATTTGATCACGCTCCGTGTCCCCATATGCTCGCTTTATACCTTGCCAGAATCCTTCCACAGAAGCAAACCTGTGTCCATCCATTTCAAAGGGAGCATGCGTCAAATTACTTAACATCTTTTCCGTTGGATTCGTACTCAGGTAGGAAATATTGATCATTGTGGTAGGGGAAACCTAGTCTGCATACTGTTCAAGAGATTCCTTGAAGGCAACATAGGCTTCTTTGTAGGCATCGTAGGACGCTTGATCCTTGTAACGGATACCAAAAACCATCTGTGTTTCACTGCCCGTATCGACTTGCCCGCGAATGCGCACAAAAGAACGCATGTACGATCCATCCTTTGCCGCAAGTGTTACATAGCGAGATACTTTTTTATTGTACCCTTCTCCGGAGGTTGTTGTTTGCTCATCCTGCATTTGTTCCGTAGGTAGCACTTCCGTATAGCCTGTTTCTCCACCCCACTGAGGAGAGTACACAAAAAATTCCACGCGCCCATCCGGTGACGTAAAGCGTGCCTCATCGGTCTCGGCTCGATCCCCTGCCTCTAGTGCAGGCGAGGCTTCAAAATTGTCAGGGACGTTCACAGAAAACCATGATCCTGTATAGGTCATGAGCTTTTTGGAGGCTACCCCGTTTGCTTGCACTGGTGGTTTTGGTGATGTTGCGGCCGGAAGAACACTAGTTGTTTTTGTGTCTGAGGAAGCTGCATTGGTGTTTAAATTGGCATTCGTCGTCACAGCCGTACGATTGCTGTTCACTTCAAAGGAAAAGGAACATCCGGAAAGCAGCAGGGCTGCGCTGGTCATGAGGGCTAATGTAGCGCCGTGTGAACGTTGCATAGAGCAAAAATAAGACATTTAGTTATGCTCAAATTTGTACACGAATCTAGAAAACTGTATAGAGGGAAACCTTGAGCCCACTTTTCCCAAATCGCCACTATTTCGTGATATACTTTGATGAATATGCATTTCCCTGACTATCTTCATGAAAACTCATCACAAAATACTCCTTGGCACCATTACGGGACTCAGTGTTATTTCAGGAGTCGTTACCTGGTATTACACGACACTCCATGTGGAAGCGGCACCACCCGCAAGTAAGTATGCGCTTGGAGAAACGTTGAACCCCACCTGCGCCCCGGGGACGCCAAACTGTACCGTCATTCCACCGGCAGCTTCAGGGGATAATGGTGACATTACAGACCTCCATGGCATTACCCAGGACATCACCCTACCCCAGAAACTCGGCATTGGAGCTGACCCCGGAGAAAAACTTCAGGTACAAAATGGCAATATCCTCATGAGCTCTGCTGCAGAACAGGAACTGCAATTTCATCGGGCCATGACCTTTCCCGATCCAACAAATCCCGGTGTTGCGCCGGATCATGAAAACCCCGTCTTCAAGCTTGGCCGCATAATCATTGCAGGTGTTGGAAGCCCCATTATTCGTTTTATGTACCAGGACTCCGTGACGCCAGAGAAGTCTGTATTTGAAATTGAAGATACGGGAACGGTTGCCTCTGTACGTTCACCTGGAGTTCCCGGAAGTCACTTTGAAGGATTTTTTGCAGGGGATTCTGTCCCCCTGTTTCGCCTCAACTCCTATCCCATGATGCAGCTGGAATTTGGTGCAGGTGGAGCATCGAACACGGATGTCTTTCTCAAACGCTTTATTGACACAGGCATCACCAATCTCCCAGGATGGCTACTCAATGTGAACGGAAACGACAAAGTGCGGGTGACCAATAATGGGCTCGGTGTGAATACCACAGCAGTCGATGCTAGTTTTGTCAGTGGTGGTGCCATCGCTCTGCACAACAATAATGAACTCATTCAAAATATTCCCAATGGAGGCATGACCATTACTCCTGGCGACCGGTCTTTTTTGCGCCTGAAATCCGACTGTGCCGTTGCAGCAAACTGTACCTTCAGTCTTAATCCTGGAACCTTTGGGCAATTCCTCACTCTCCAGTGGGATGATCCGACAGATCTGGGGACACTGCAAGATGCTGGATTTGTGAAGCTCAGTACCGACTGGACACCCAATGAATTTGATACTCTTTCCCTTATTGACACCTACGATGAAGATACGGGGAGTCATTACTGGGTAGAAATATCTCGTTCTGCAAACTAGAAAAAGAAAACTTGCATTACCAAAAAAGGAGTCTAGCATGGCAAAGTTTTTCCTGTGATACCAGCAAATGAAGCATTTAAAAACCTACGGAGTAGCCCTGCTCATTCTTCTCGGCGTATGGGGACTCGGAAGTCTTGCCCCCATCCTTCTGCCTGTTATTGAGGCTGCTCCTGAAGGTGAACTGCTGCAGGTATTTTTTACGTTGTCGCTGCTTTTTTTACTCAGTTATTTTGTAGAGTTAGCAGCTAAACGCACAGGGCTTCCACCCTTTGTGTATGCATTACTCTTTGGTCTTTTCACAGGGCCCCTACTCACCCCGATTACGCACAATCCTAGCCTTCTTTCGGCCATTGTAGCACTCGGGGCAACGCTTATTCTGTTTGGTGGTGGGCTCGAAGTGCCCTACAAAAACTTTGTGCGCCTTAGCCCGAAAATTCTCTCCTTATCCTTTATTGGACTTGGACTGACCGCCGTACTCTTTTCCTATAGCCTGCAGATATTTGCCCCTCTAACGGGTGCAACACTTGGCATGGAAGGCCTCATCCTCCTTGGTGCGATTTTAGCATCGACGGATCCCGCGGCGATTATTCCTATTCTTCGATCACTTCGCTTTACCAATCGAGATGTAAAGGAAATCATCATTTCAGAAAGTGCCGTAACCGACGTTACGGGCACGCTGCTCACCTCGGTCTTTCTCACGGCCCTTGCCTCTGGAGTTGCCCTCACCAGTATCCCAGGCGCCTACGGGCTCCTGATCAGTCCTGCCTCTGGCATGGTATTACTCAAAGAGATTCTCTTTGGCGTCGTTGCAGGCGGTGCGGGATTTCTTATTTTAGACAGCATCCATCGGCATAAAAAGAATGGTGCGCGGGAGGAAAGTGGTGATATTGCCTTTTTTATTGCCATTCCCGTCCTCACATTTTTTGTCGCGGGAGTGTTTGGTGGCAGTGGCTATTTAGCTGCCTTCATTGCGGGGCTCATCATGCATCTCACAGAACATTTGCATGAAACAGAACATTTTTTTAACAACCTCATTGATGCCTTTTTAAAGCCGATTATTTTTATTGTCCTCGGTGGATTGGTCAGTTTTTCAGAACTCTTTCAGTATGCCGGGATTGGTATACTTAGCGCAGCGATATTCATGCTGGTACTTCGGCCACTCACGGTCTTTATCAGTTTGTCCCCCTGGATGATTTTTGGCAAACAGCGTATGCCCCTTAGGGAGGCCCTCTTCATTGCATGTGTTCGAGAAACGGGTGCGATTCCAGCGGTTTTGCTGGTGACGGTGGTCAGTTCCGGTCACGCAACGGAGATGGCAGGTATTTTGCCCATCGGACTTTGGATTATTATTGCCACCCTGGTCCTGGAGCCCCCGCTCACCCCATGGCTTGCAAAACGCCTCAATATTGGTGAATGCATGACCACAGCAAATAATCTTCCCGTCTTACCGTTACCTTCCGCATTATTCGCTTCACGAGGCCACTCCCATTTACGGCGTCTACCACAGGTTTTTGACTGGGCTGCTCACCATGGTATTCGCCGCCTGAGTGTCCTGCTCTGCCCCGAAGATGACTACACCCCGGATTTTGAAGAGACACTGCGCGATAGCACCATGCGTCTTTTTCACCGGCTCAACGAACGCCTACGAACGGAAGAAGGGATTGAACTGGAAACCCAGCTCTTTATTCAGCAAGGGATGCTCCATAAAAATATTGAACAGGCGTGTAATAAAGATTCCAGCGTCACGGTGCTTTTTGTGGGCAAAGGAGTTCTGGACTTTCGCTTGGGGGAAATTAAGAATATGCATGTGCCTTTCTATTTTTTGGATTAAAGAATGAACATTCGCAGAGCAAACATCACCGATTCCGAAGCCTTGGTGGATCTTCATCATCAGAGCTGGCTTTCCGCCTATGTGAACGAAGCAATGGGGGTCACCAAGGAAAAAATTGATGCACTATATGCAAATCATACAGAAAGAGTCCAGCGTTACCAAAAGCTATTTTCCGCAACTGCAGAAGAGAAGACATACCCCATCTGGGTAGCGCCCCTAGGCGAGCGTGTTGTGGGATTTGTCGCACCACGAAAAGATGAAAGCGGTCGCAATCGTCTTGGTGCCTTGTACGTCCATCCGGACTTTTTTGGGAAAGGGATTGGGAGTGCTTTACTTGAGAAAGTCGTAGAGTACTACCGAGGGCAAACCATATCTTTGGATGTAGTGACCTACAACCAGCGTGCAAAAGCATTTTATGAGGCGAAGGGGTTTCACTATACGGGAAAACACAGTACCTTTTCGACGACCAGTGGTGCAATACAAATGCCTATGGAGGAAATGGAGATGCAGGCATAAAAATTTGGAAAAACTGCTTGGACGGGAAATAGTCGGGAATTCGTACATCATTCAGCATTATCATTTGCTGTACGGTTTTCTTCTTGCCAAAATTTCAGTGGCGCATACAATAACTGTGTTACTACACTAAAACAACTGTGAAAACAACAGACCTTACCTATCTCGCACAGGCCCTAGGGACGCTTACCTCCACCGAGGAACGCAGCGCATTTTTGCGTGATATTTGTACCCTCAAGGAAATTGCTTCCCTCGCGGAGAGATTGCGCATTGCAGAACGCTTGAATCAAGGCGTATCATACCGTGAGATTGCCGAGGAACTTCAGATCAGTACAACAACGGTTACGCGTGTTGCCCATTGGTATCATCATGGCGAAGGAGGCTATGATGCTGTTTTGTCACGTTTGCACCGCAAGGTGTAACGTACAGAGAACACTTTCATCGCCTCATCGCCCTTGATGAGGTTTTTTTATAATCAATTTTTATGAACATTCGTATTACCAGCTCCTTAGATGAGCAAGAAATCACAGCGCTCACAGGTGCATATAAACAAGTTTTTGGAGAATCCAATTGGGAAGAAGGAAAAAAATGCGCTGCATGTGGGAAAAAGTTTCGACTGTCTCAAGCACCAACAACGTGTTGTCAGGAAAATGTAACAGATTTTTATGCTGATGAGCAAGTGCGCCAAAGCATCCAGTCTGCGCAGGAAAACTTCGGGTTTCAAATCGTACGACTCTTTACGCAAGATCTCAGCGGATTTAGCTGGGGATGGCAAGGGTCTCTGCCGGAAATAAACGAGGAAAAACTCTCGGTGGATTATAAAGAAATTGCCGAGTTAGGAACGAGATCAGCCAACTGGTTTTACCTATCGGAACTTGGCGTGAGTACTGAAGAACGCGGAAGGGGCTATGGTCGGATCCTCCTACGCATCCTTCTTGCTACGCTCCCAAAAAATACTCCAGTTATTCTCCGTACTTCCATGCGATCAGAACTTTATTCACTCATCCAAACAGAAGGATTTGAAACGGTTTATGACTATGGCGACCAGGATGCGCGTATCCTTTCTGCTAAAAGCCTATGAAACCAGAAGATTTTATGACCCCAAAAACAAAGAAGGGACCAATTTCTGGACCTCGCGTACTCATTTTAGGAAGTGTTCACGGTAATGAACCCTGTGGAGCCAATGTCCTGCCGGACATCTTTGCACTCCCCCTCCTCCGAGGGACACTTACCTGTGTTCTTGGAAACCCAGCTGCCTTTAGAGCAAACAAACGCTTCCTTGATACAGATCTCAATCGCATGTTTGACGAAAGAAATTGTCCAACTTCCCAAGAACAAAACAGTAGAGAATATCAACGTGCTCAGGAGCTAAAAAATTATATCGACCATACGGATATCGTGCTTGATCTGCACGCGAGCACAAGTAAAACGTCGGAGCCGTTTCTCATTTGTGAATCCAATGGGTATGCACTTGCCACCAAGATGGGTATCGCAAAAATTGTTTCTGGTTTCGATGTAATTCAACCAGGGGGTACGGACTGGTATGCGAACAAGACGGGAAAAGTTGGTCTTTGTCTCGAGAGTGGATTTCTTGGAGATCCGTTCAGTACAGTTCGTGCATTTGAAGGTGCACGTGCGTTACTGTCTCTTCTTGGCATGATCGAATATGAACCTATAGCCATTCCTGATCCGATGATATACTCCCTTGTCTGGCAATACACCTCACAGAGGAGTTTCATCCCGCAAAACCCGTTTGCGGACTTTGCGTTTGTAGAAGACAAAGACGTGATAGGTCGTGATGGGGATGTGACCATTACAGCACCAGCAGATGGATTTCTCTTGTTCACACGTCCATGTGAAGCCCCCAATCAAGAAGCCTTCGTTTTCGCTCGCTCCCTCGCTAACATAGCCTCCTTGCGGGAAAGTCCCCAATGATAGCCTCCAATCCCACCGTCCTGCCGAAGCACGCGATGGCATGGGATAAGGTACGCAACAGGATTTGCACCAACTGCCGTACCTACTGCCCGCACTGCCTTGGGGCGCTGAACCTGCCGAGCAATGTCAGAATAGGTTGTTGTATCGCCTCTAGGCACGCGGATAAGCATCTCCCAAACGGATCGCTGAAAGTCGGTCCCCAACAAAGCAACGGAAACATCCCCCTTTTGTTCGCCATTAAGCCAGGACTCCACCAGGTTTTGAAAAGGAACCAGGGGCGATTTCTGCAGGGTAACCTTTGGGCAGCTGACCAGCTCTGCACAAAAGTCTTCCTCACTGTCCGTAAAACTGAGTCGATACACCGCTTCCTTTGTTGAAGCAAGCCAAGCTTTACCAAAGGGAGTGCTGATACTTGTATACAAGAGCACGATTCCTTGCTCGTGCATATCTGGGGTAACAAAACGTATCGTTGGCTCTTGCATAGGATGGGAAAGGATATTGCAACAAGAATTCTACGTACGATCCGTTTACCATCCAATGCAAAAAAACTCTGGCACAACCGGGTCAAGAAGACCTTGCGCGCTTCTCTGGTTTTGACGATGCATTTTTGGTACCAATACAGTACCTACACTCCTCGCCAACGATCGCATGCTTCGAGAAATATATGGAACTGCGGATGCACAATGTGCCTTCCCTGCCCTAGATCTTGAACAATTTGTCGTACGAGCTCTTGGCCTTACCGAAACACAGGAAACCTTGTTTTTTACACAGTTTGTCAGTGACATTTGTCATCGGTTCGCCTCCCTCGAACGGACGCCAGACAATCTCCTCATGGCGCATTGCTAAGAGATGGATCGGTGGGAAAAACGTTATGCATCAAAGAGCCATTTTCTAGAAGTGCTGCACATAAGTGCTTCTTCCCTACAAACAAAACTTCTCAAGCGTTTTTTTGGTTTCGACCGCATTCGGGAAGAAAGTGCAATTGTGTTGCTACTGACGGAAGAACTCCGTAAAAACATGAAATACTACATTCCTATGCAGAGCGCTTCCAACCTTCGAGAAGACCAAACAAGCGCTGCGTCCTAAGACCATACACAGCTAAAAAGTGTTCTGCTTGATCCCAAAGTTCCTTTGCCTTCTGCGCACTCAGTGGCTGGGAGTTTTTTACTGCGAGCAGCAACACGTTCTTTGGTGTATGCACATCAGAAACGAAGTCCGCGAGAGTGACCTGATAGCCCGCATACTCAAGGAGGAGCGCACGGAGTGCATCCGTCACCATTTCCGCTTCCCGCTCCTTCAAAATCCCAAATCGAGTTTTCAGCGCAATTTCCATGGGCAATTTTTTCGCCATGGCGCGCCGAACTTCCTTATGACAACAGGGAGCAACTGCAATCACTTGTGCACCACCGCGAATGCCATGAAAAATAGCATCATCCGTCGCCGTATCACAGGCATGGAGAGCGATGACGACATCCGCCTCGACACGTGCCCGATCGATACTTTCTGCACGAAAAGTAAGGTGATCAAAGCCCACCGCCTGCGCAAGTTTGTTTCCCTGCGCCACCAGCTCTGCCCGTTGTTCTACAGCCGTAACTTTGGGCATTTTCCCAAGAACCCGCTCCAAATAGTCATACATCGCAAAGGTCACATAGCCCTTGCCTGCCCCCATATCCCAAAGGCGAATTTCCTTTTGCTGCAAAGTGGCAAGGGGTGCTGCCATCATTTCCACGAACCGATTAATTTGCACAAACTTATCCATGGAATGCGCCTGCACCTTTCCGTGATTATCTGTGAGGCCCAATCCCCGAAGGAAGGGGCGGGATTCCGGAATGAGGCGCTCCTTCACACGATTATGTTCTAGACTGACTTCTTTCGCGTTCGTAACCAGCTTTTGTTTCCATTTCCATCGATCTTTCGTCACCACATGCACGGCAAATTCACCCAACTTTGTTTGGAGCACTGCATCACGAAACCCTGAATGTCCGATCCGAGCAGCCACATGACTCTGCAGTTCCAGAGAGGTCCAAACCTTGGTAACATCTCGAGATGTATAGCGAAACACCGCTTGAAATTGCAAATTTCCACGCACAAGAACTGGGCGAATTGTACAACTACGCAGATCTTTTTCTCCGCCCTTGTAACTGCCTAACAACATAAGAATATAATTGTTTTCCTTTTGTGACTTTTGTAATTGCAAAAGAAATTTTTGGAACTGAGGTGGCATGGATAAAGGGTCAATCACACAATATAGGTGCACTATGCCATATAAATGTTTTGCATAAAAGACACTTCCTTCATTTGCCCCACATAGAGATGCATGGTACTATGCTCTGATTACTCCTAGAATTCAATACACATGCACATTGCTAAACACATTCATGTTGCTTTAACAGCACTTTTTTTTCTTTGCTCGCTAGGGCAGGCACACGCCGCAATAAATGGGACAACAATTCCGGGAGTGGCCTCCTATCCAAATGGTCAAATGCAAAGCCTGGGCCGCGCACGAACGGTAATGAACGGCACCTATGCCGGAAGCACATTTCTCGATGAGGCAAACGGATACTTTTATGCACTGCGTAGCCGAACAGCAACAAGCTACAGCTTGTCAAAAATCCGTATCAGCGACAACTCTGTTGCTGAAACAGTGAACTTACCAAATATTGGCTATCCATGGGCAACAAACATGTCCGCAGACAAGAAATTCATTTATACTGCTGACTATTGTTCTGGAACACCTCCCCAATACCACAAAATTTCCACAGAAACGATGGAAATTGTTGCCACCATGAACCTTCCTGCATCAAATTGTATCGGAGCGAGCGTCTTAGATGATACAAACAATAAGGCATATTTAGTCGTTGATTCTTCGCCCGGCACGCTATACCAGATCGACACGTCCACCATGACGCTATCGAACACTCTCGTACTTGGTGCTGGTGAAGAATATTCAGAGGGAATCATTCTCGATCCCAATACAGGAATTCTCTACATAGGAAACTGGACAACACCCTTCAATGTCACCCGTGTAAACACGACGACCATGACAAGAATCGATGTCACCAGTTACCCAGGTTTCGATGGACTAACAGACGCCGTCTGGAACTTTCCAATTAACGGGAAACTCTACTTTCTCGTTGGTACCGCTACAACAAATGCACCAGGTGTCCTCCTCGAAATTGATCCAGCAACCATGGCAATAAGTAGGTCGTACACATACCCGGGCGACCAATGGCTTGCGTTTAGTTTTGTGTATAATGCTGCCCAAAACGCACTCTTCACCTTTGGCAGCGCAACGTTTCCAAACAAAGTATTTACCAAAATTGACCTCGGAACACTAACACCCCTGACGACCACTACAGCAACGTCTATCAATCAAGACTATCGCGGGATGCAATATCTCAGTGGGACGAATGAGCTAATGATCTTCCAAGATATATCTGGAGGAACATCAGGTCATATAAGTAGAAGAAACGCAGATACCCTTGCGGAAACCTACAATGCACAACTCCCACAGACAGAAGACTGGGGGGAAGGTATTGCCATCGACAGTGCACATGGCTTCGGGTACACCTTCACGGATACGGATCCCGACTCTCTCGTAAAATTCGATCTCGATACGGGTCTTCGAGTTGCAAGTCTCCCCATACCCGCGGGATACGGTATAAACTTTCGTTCGGAGCCACTCCTCGATTCTGTGAGCAATCGGCTCATTCTTGCTCTTTTGAACAACAACACTGGTGTAAATGACGTCATCCAAATAGTCGATTTAGACACCTTTACCTACGGCACACAATTTAGCACAGGAACGACAGCAGATATCAGTGCCAGTACCATAGATAACACAGGAAACTATGCCTACTTTGCGACGACTGGCGGTGCGACCAATCGCATTTTACGGTTAAATCTGAGTACACTTGGTTTTCAAACAAGTGTGATCTTAAACGCCAAGTACCAGAATCTGACGTCCATGGCCTTTGATTCGCGTACGAACGACCTCTATACCCTTGCAAATAACACGACGCTCAACCGACGCGTTGTTTTGCGCCAAAACTTTCCCCAGAATGTTCTCACTCCTATTGAAGTGTTTACCTTTGATCTCAACGAATGGTTCACGGAAGGTCTTGCCCTGGATGAAAGTGCCGGAAAACTCTATGTGGGTAATCAAACCAATGGAGATATTACCAAAATTGATATTGCTACGTGGACACGAGATACAAATCTTGATTTTCCCAGCACCAGTTACTTTGAGGGTATTACCCTCGATACTGCGAATGGTATTGGATATGCAAGCAGTCTCGATACTCCCGCACGTGTGCTCAAGTTCGACCTCAGTAGTATGACGTCCCTCGGAGAGATTGTCCTTGATGTCAACGACACTACTGCCATTGGCTTGGATAGTACCAGGGGCCTCGCCTTCGTCATTTCCAATACGTCGCCCGCAGAAATTCACCAAATTGATATTTCCCATAAAGGAGAAGTCTATGGAACAAAAGTGACGTTGGTAGGTGCAATGACCGATGTTCAGCAGTTTCGCATGTACTCCCATACTGCAAAAGGCAATCTTCGTTTTGCAATACTCGATAGTGCATTCAACAAAGTTTGGGAAAGCCCAAATGTAACAAATACGGCAGCAAATGGATGGGTGCATGTGGATATTTCCGCAGGAACACCAACGACCCTTGCAAATCTACCCGCGGGAGACTACTGGCTGACCTTCCAAACGGACAGTAATGCGAACATTGCGAGCTATAGTGCAGGTGGAGCCGGTACGGGATTTACCTATCGTCAAAGCTTTGGTTCTATTCCTAATACCATCACAGGAGCTACCCTGACGACGGCAAATTATGCCATGCATCTCAGTTCTGGTGCAGGATTTCTTGAAACGCAGTCGAGTGGCACAACACAAATTACGGAAGGCAGCGTCCAGGACACCGTGAGTATTGTTCTGCAAAACGCCCCAATCGCCAATGTCACCGTCAATCTGGCCATTGGCGGAGGTGTGAACCTTTCTTCTTCCAGCCTTCTCTTTACACCAGCTAACTGGAATGTTCCGCAAATTGTGACCCTCTCCATTCCTGATGATGCAACAGCGGCGCCAAACCGTATTGAAACGCTCACCCACACTATCGTTTCGACTCTTCCAGAGTTTGCCCTGGATGCACTTGCTGATGTTCAGGTATTTGTCACGGATGCCTCAGGCCTTCCGCCAGCTGGGTCCATTACCGGAAATACCAGTATCGGATCGTCAACCTACCCCAATGGAGGACTGTTTCGTCTTGATCAAGCGCGGTTAAACCCTCTTGATGGCGGTATGTATGCAGGTCAGTTCGACCCAACCAACAATCTGATCACCTTTGGTATGGATGAACCCTTTGTACAACAGTTTGATGCGGACACCCTCATCCCGAAAGAAGCAGCGAGAGCATCGCAGTTTTTTACGAAAGTATCCGCCATCGATACGGCCGATGGCTATGTCTATTATGGCATGGACAGAAGTCCAGCCGCTATTGCAAAAATACGCCTAGGTGACTTCAAAGTCATGAGTGAGCTGAACCTGCCCGCGGGCGAGAATCGGACACAAGCCATGGTGATGGATAAGGGGGATGACATGCTCTATGTCATCACAAATACAACACCCACAAAGATTGTCAAAATCAATGCTAGTACTATGACCCGTGTAGCAGCCTATACGGATACAACAGGCGGATTTATTATCGGTCTTGCCATAGATGAAACGAACAACAGGCTCTACTATGGAAAAGGACAAACCATAAAACAGATCAATACAGATACCATGAGCGTCGTCGCTTCCACAAATATTCAAGGTACTGTCGGCTTTCCAAATCTCAGTAGCATTAGTATCTACCACGCATTTTCAGAGCCTGTCGACGGTAAGGTCTACTTTATTGGATCCAATGCGGGTAACGATATTCTCATTGGATGGAACACAACGACTCAGGAGGTATCGAGTGCTGAACTCACTGCGGTAGGTGGTGATGTACAAGTCACCCTTGTACACCCCGGGTTGAAACGAGGTTACGCCATAGACTACGATCAAACCATGCAAATTGTCGACCTGCAAACCGGCGCACTCATCAGCACAAAAACCATACCGGCCAATACCAACGGCGCTGCTTTGAACACAGTTGCTAATGAAATCGTATTTGGCGATTACAATGGCGCCATGAGCAAATACAGCCTCACAACAGAAAGCGTTACCCTCTCACGTCCGACAAATGCGGTGGAGGAAAACCCACGCGACATGACCCAGGACCCAGATGGTGCGTTTTTATACACACTCACATCAAATCAAGGAGTGGTGAAAGTCAATAAAGACACCATGCAACGTCTCGAGCCTGCCTTTTCGATTCGAAACTACAGTCCAGACTATAACACCTTCAACCTTGGGACGACGTCAATTCTTTATGACAATGTGCGAGAAGCCGTCTATGTAGGTGCCTATGGGACCAGTGCAACCACGGCAAATGGGGGGTATCTTCGCGTTAATCCTGCAACCATGAGCGCTACAGGCGAACTTCGTTTTGGGCAAAGAAACCAGCCCGTTGCGAGTACCATGGAAAGTGATGGCAGTTTTGCCTATGTCGCCACTGCCGGTGTTCGACTTGCATCCGTGTCTTATACCAATGCTCGTATTTATAAAATCGATCTCAATACCTTTACCATTGATAGTGTGCAGGATATAGGCGTGGATATCCGAATTCCAAGAGGCTTGTATCTCAATGAAGCGACAGATTCCCTCTATACCGTCGCGTTTCCAAATACAACCCTCACGAATAAAACCGTCTACAAGATTGATACAAATACTCTTGCCGTAACAGCGACCCATAACCTTGTGGGACAACCGCAGATTATTGACTACGACCTCACCCTTGATCGGTTGTATCTCTCTGATGGAACGATTCTCAACGGATCAGACCTCACAACAGTCGTTGATCAACCGACGGTGCTCACAGGTTGGGACTTTACCAAAAACCGCATAAACTCAGATCTCTACCCTGTCACAAAGTTTAATGCGACAAATCCATCACAGGTTGGTCTATTCCAGCGCTCTTCCCAGACACTGCTAGGAAATATAACCCTGGATAATTACGAGGAAAGTGCAATTGATGCCATTTATGATGTGGCTCGTGGCGCAATTTTCACGTATCATGATGTTTCCGCAGCAACCATTGTGAAAACTCTTGTAGGGTTCCGAGGTGCCCTGTGGGGAACAAAAATGACCCTCTCCGGAGTGGCCAATACGGTCGATAGTTTGCGTGTCTATGCACACACGGCTGGCGGTAATCTCCAAGCGTCATTGTATGACGCAAACAAAAATCTTGTTTGGTCCAGTGCCTCCATTCCAACAGCTGCAGATAATACCTGGTATACCGTTTCCATTGCGGACGGAACGCCGAACGCACTGACGAACCTTGCTGCTGGCGACTACTACCTGGTCTTTCAAACAGATAGTCCGGATTTCCGACCAGGCTATACGCAAGGAACACAAGGTGACGGTTTTGTCTTACAACATCCTTTTGGGACACCACCTAACCTCATTCAATATGAAACCACTACAGACCGGCGATTCAGTATGGCCATGGTGGTCAATGTAGGTAGTTCTCTGACGGAAACAAGTGGGTCCACCATTGTGGTAGAGGGCACAGCAGGTGACAGTTATTCCATCGTCCTCAACTCACAGCCATCGGGGAATGTGGTGGTAAATATCAACAACCCAGGTGGCGTAACGCTTTCAGCAAGTAGCCTTACGTTTACACCTGATAACTGGAATGTACCGCAGAGTGTCAACATCTCCCTCACAGACACAGGCGTGCGGGAAGGAAATCGTACCGTCACCTTGACGCATAGTTTTGTCACAACAGATCCCTACTATTTCTCTCAAACACTGCGCGACGTGACCATATCGGTGCAGGACCCCGCAGCGACCGTGACCATCGCGCCTTCATCTCCTTACTTGGGAGGAGGTGGTGGATTTACTGTCGCACCAAATAGTTTAGGAGAATACCTTGCAGGTGCAGAGGACACAATGCCTAACCTCAGCTCACCAGAGAAGCAAGGAACAACGAACCCGACAATCCCCACCATAGATTTAGGAGGGAACAAAAACCCAGGTATAACTACCCGGCCTGCAGCACCAACAGACCCTTCTGGCGAACCACAAATTTCTCTCTGCGAAATTCAGAAGCAAAACCTCCTGCGCGGAACCAATATTTCTGTAGACGATATAGAGGAAAGTGACTTCCGCACACTCGTGCGAGACTTTGGCCTCATCATTTCTGATGAAGAGGGCGCAACAGATCCCATGCGCGAAGTAACCCGATCAGAAATCCTGCGGCTCATTCTTCAAACACAGTGTGGGGCGTTCACTATACCGAAGTCCAAGGATGCCCCTTTCCCCGACGTGCCGAAATTTCATAAGGATGCGCTCTACATTGGCGTCGCCAAAATTCAAGATATTGTGACAGGATACTTAAGTGATGGCACCTTTAAACCGGATAATAGCATTTCACGTGCTGAAGCCCTCAAGATTGTGCTAGAAGTGCTCTTTAGAAAAAGCTATCCCCATATATCCGGAGATCAGGAACCTGTTCCCGCAGATATTGCGCCGGACGCGTGGTTTTACCGCTACATGACTTTTGCGGCAAAACGTGGGATAATCGATGCAGAGACTCTCTTCCGCCCTATGGAACCAGCAACGAAAAACGATATTGCTCACTTCCTTCTGGAAGGCGTCAAGGTTCTCTCTTTATCGCAGCAACGTTAAACTTGGATTTTACAGAAAAAAGAGTACCCTAGCAGCATCAGGCCATGGCCTTGCGAATGGTACTCTTTTGCACGCATCAATATGTTTTTTCGTCGGGAAGCGGAACAAATAAAGGGAGCGGGATCCTTTGGCTATCTACCAGAAAACAGCGTGTATTTTGATTCCGCTTGTCAAACGTTGCGTCCAGAAGAGGTAATTGACGCAGAACTCAACTACTACAAAACCTATAACGCATGTGGCGGACGAGTGCAGTACAGCTGGGGGAAAAAGGTGGATGAGGAAGTGGCAAAGACGCGAAAGAGCGTCCTGTCGCACTTTGGCGTGTCTGAAAAAGAGTATATCGTCGCCTTCACGCAGAGCACAACCTATGCCGTGAACTTGATTACCGAGCAACTCGAAAGAAAAGAGCGAGAACAGGTCATCACGACAGATATTGAACATAACTCCATTCTCCTGCCAAGCCTTGCGATAAGCGAGCGCTGGCAGGTTCCCCACCAGATTCTTACCCGCGAACCTGACGGAAGCGTGCATGCTGAGGAGTTGCCAGAAGCACCTATACTCTTCATGGGCAATGCCACCTCGAATATTGATGGACGAGAACTCCGTAACCTTCCGGACGTTGTTGCACATGTGCGGCATCATGGGGGGATCAGCCTCATCGATGCAGCGCAAACGGCGGCCCAGAGACCCAAATGGGTGGGCGAGGCGAAACCAGATATCATCGTATTTTCTGCCCATAAAGCCTACGCCCCTTCTCTTGGTGTGCTTCTTGTCAGGAAAGAAATTTTTGCCCACATGCGTTGGACCATCACGGGAGGTGGCATGGTAGAGGATGTGTCCGGCCATCACGTCACATTTCTTCAGGGTGCAGACCCTGCACTCCTGGAACCAGGTCTGCAAAACTGGGCGGGCATCATTGCACTTGGCCGCGCACTGTCATGGCTAGATCAGCAGCAAAAGCTTGAGCCCCTCACAGCGGAGCTGCACCGCCTCTTGCGATCCAGAAACGACCTGCTCTTTACCACGGAGGAACACCATTCTACCATCGCCTTCCATACGCCAAAAATTGGCAGTCATGTGCTCGCAAAAATGCTGGATAGTCAGGGTATCATGGTGCGCAGCGGATATTTTTGCTGTCATCACTACCTCAAAAACGAGCACGGCCTACCACCGCATGTGCGGGTTTCCCTCGGCCACCACAATACCATGCGCGATCTGGAACACCTGGCTACCGTCCTTGATTCATCTCTTCGTCACCTGTAAATCATGTTTTGTATTGCCGCTTTTCTCGTTTTTCTCCTGCTCGGGATTTTTTCACTTCGCTACAGAAGACTCGCTGTGGACGCATGGAACTGTGTACTGCACCGCGTCACCTTTCGCCCCTGTGACTCCACTTTTCGTGACGATGTTCGGGGCATGGTTGCAGGGTCGCTCATGAAACGCTCACCACGACTAGCCGCCTATTTTCTCCGCTGGGCAGATCTTCTTGCCTGGATCTTTGTGCTCCTTTCCCTCTGGAGTCTGCTCAGTGTCATGGTCATAGGCCTCAATCTCTGGATATACGACACGTGCGACCCAAACCAGTCAGAGTCCTGTTCGCTGGGCGGTGAAGCATGTTCCATTGGTTCCACTGCTCCGGGTTTCCTTGAGGCCGCTGCGAAGGGCGAACTCCTTTCCTGGTCCATGCGACCTTTCACGACTTTTGCAGACACCGTCTCACGCATACCCGACCGCCTCAAAACCTGGCAGGCAGAAGACTACCTTTCCCCTACAGCAACGTACAGAAATACCTATAACCCCACAAAACCGACAGCACTGGAAATTATTGACCCGGGATGCGTTGTTTGCCGCAAACTCACCGGCCGCATCAAGGAAACGGACTTTGCGACCCGCTACAATCTGACGTACATCGCCTATGCCATACCTGACGGTGGTATTGGGACAAAGTTTCCCTTCTCTGGCGACGTGGTGCGCTTGCTTGAGGCGGTCAAACTCCTCGACAAAGAGCAGCAGTCCACGCGTGCACGAGACTGGGAGGTCCTCGATCGTATTTTCGAAACGGAAAAAGACGAGGCGGACAGCCTGCAAAACCTGCTCAACACAGCCATGACCCCAGCACAAGCAGAGTCTGCCCTACGGAAAGTTCTGCAGGACACTGGCTTTACAGAAGAGGAAATTCGTCGTATAGACTTTCTTCGTAGCAGTGAAGAGGTGTCGAAAACCATTTCTGCGCAGCGCGCCATCGTCGAAGAGCAGGTGCGTACCAAAAAAATACCCACGGTCTTATTCGACGGACGTCGTTTCGACCGCCTCCCTGATCTGAGCCAACTTCAATAATTTTTGCCCACATGCAGCATACTTCTGAGCTTTTAATGCCCGCCGGATCTTTAGAAAAGTTAAAGACGGCCATTCTCTACGGTGCCGATGCCGTGTATGCGGGCACACCGGATTTGAGTCTGCGCACCAAGTCTGCCTTTTCCCTCGAGGAATTACAGGAGGGGATCAACTTTGCCCACATGCGTGGGAAGAAAGTCTACTTAACGCTCAACCTGTTTTCCCACAACAAGGATATGGAGCGCCTGCCCAGCTTCATTGACACGATAAAAAAAGTGAATCCGGATGGTGTCATCATTGCGGATCCGGGTATTTTTCAATATGTCAAAGAACACGCACCAAACCTTGAGCTGCATATCTCGACCCAGGCAAATGTGTGTTCAAGCCTTACCGTAGACTTCTGGAAAAAACAAGGTGCTTCCCTCGTGGTTCTTGCCCGTGAAGTGAGTTTTGATGAACTATCACAGATTCGCCGCGATCATGACGACATCAAACTTGAGGTGTTTGTCCACGGATCCATGTGTATGACCTACTCAGGACGCTGTCTCCTGTCGAATTTTATGGCAGAACGTGGAGCAAACCAGGGTAACTGTGCCCAATCCTGCCGTTGGAACTACGAAGTAAAGATTCGCCTCAAGGACGGTACCATCAGTGATATTCCTCTCAACGACCAAACACGGGAACTATTCGACTTTTTGCTGGAAGAAGAATTTCGCCCAGGTGAACTGATGCCCATTGTGGAAGATGAGCGTGGAGCGTACATTCTCAATGCACGCGATTTATGTCTCATGCCGCATCTGGCTGATTACCTCGCTCTTGGTGTGGATTCCCTGAAAATCGAGGGACGGCACAAGACGGAATACTATGCAGCCGTTGTTGCGAGAGCATACCGCGCTGCCATTGACGCCTGGCGCAAAGATCCTGAGCATTTCGACCCAGCCCCCTTCATGGCAGAGCTCGATACGGTGCAAAACCGTGGGTATACAAAAGCCTTCCATGACGGACGTCTCACGAATCTCGCGCACAACTACGATCACGCCGCATCCGTGGCCAGTTATGAATACGCAGGACACATTGTCGCCTGGGAAGAAGACTCCTTTCTCTTTCAGGCAAAAAACACCATCAGTGGCGGAGAACTCTTACAATTTTTGTCGCCGAACTTTCTCGAACCTATCCGCGTACGTTTGGCTACTTTTGAAGATGCGGAAACAGGAGAAACCTTTGAAAAAGTCCATGCTGGACAGCAGCGCACTTACCGCATTCCGGCGGCCATATTCGAACAATTTGAAGGGCAGAATATTCGCGACATTCTTCCTACCTACACCGTTGCACGCAAAAAGAAAAAACTCACGCTACAGGAACAGGCGCGCTTGTTACTGGACATTGAAACACGCAAGGCGGAGCTGGAACAGCGTCTCCCTGACCCGGCAAAACGTGAGCGAGCCCTCGAATTATTGCGCAGTGAAGAAGACACGGTGCGTCGTATGAAAGTGGCAAAGCCTGGACCCAAAATGGGTTCGGAAGGTTGCTGCGGAAAGGGGTGCAATGGCTGTATGATTTTCTGGCACGATGATAAATACAAGGAGGCAAGGGCCCTCATGCGTGAGAAAAAGATCGGTGAAAAACTTACTTCGCGCGGTGGCGTGTAGACTCCTTGATCATTGCTTGTTCGACATCGCAGTAGACCTTGGCGAGACGGGCAGAGACCGGTACTTTTGAGGTTTTTCGCTGTCGTTCCTTCGCAAAGAGTACTTGAATATGAATCATGCTGTCCCGAAGCACACGCTCTTCTTCGGAAAAGGGTCTACCAAAAACGCGATCAAAGTCAGGGTATGCAATGTCTTCTGGCGCCGCGTAAGACGTCATCTGTTCTACAAGGTCTGGGTATTCTTCTGAACTCAGGGCACGCAGAAGCTGCCCCTCTATCTCTCGCACTGCTGCCTCTTCTTCACAATGGTCTACTGCTGCATGTTTCGACAACGTCCTCTCTGCATGGAGAAGCTCGTGGGTAAAACTCACTGCTTCCCACTCCTCTGAAACATTCGTGACCTCCCGCATAATCATTGTATGCAACGTGGGGCTATACTGCGCCATAGACTGGTGCCCCAAGGGCAACAACTCCATCTGTTCGCTCGTCACGAAGGCGACGCCAAGCAAATGTTCCATACGCCCGCGAAGATTCTGTTCAAGAAATTTCACGAACAATTTTCCCTGATGATGCGTCACTTCGACAGAAGCAGTTTGACCAAGTAGTTTGAGGAGCTCATTCCTCATGGGAAGTTGTGTTTTTTTGATGAGAACTCGTGCATTGTGCACAAGACGCTCTCTTTTGTGTATGGTCGATTCATGCTCTTTGCGTCGCTGAAAATCCGCGTCACCGTTACTCGGCGAACAGGCAGTGATGGCCGAGAGAAGCAGGCTCCCACAAAGGGCTGAATGACGAAAAGAAAAGGCCATCAAAAAACAAAAAAATACCCGCCAAGCATAGGCATGACGCTTCTTCCGTCAACGAGGGGCTATTGCATCAACGCAAAAGCATTTCGCAACATCCAGAGGAAGCGAACATAGACGTGAGATCTTTTGAACGGTATACTGAGATGAATCAATAATACAAACTCCATGCATACAGAATATACACATAGGGCACTTCTTGCGAAACTTGCACGAGATGCCATGGTCGAGCGGGGCCTCCATCCCGACTTTTCTCCTGCTGTCCTTGCGGAAGTCGAGGGAAGTCATGAACTCCCCATCTCTGCATTTTCAGAGAAAAAAGATCTGCGCCATCTTTTATGGTGTTCCATCGATAACGACGATTCGCGTGATCTCGATCAGCTCTCTCTTGCGGTGCCAGAACCGGACGGTCATGTCCGCGTTCTGGTAGCCATTGCCGATGTGGATGCTTTGGTTCCCAAAGGGTCAAAAACCGATCTCTGGGCAGCCCATAATACCACCTCCGTTTACACACCTGCAGTCATTTTTCCCATGCTGCCGGAACGATTTTCCACCGACCTGACATCCCTCAATCCAGGCGTCGACCGCTCCGCCATGGTCATTGATATGCGTCTTGATAGCCGCGGTATTCTAGTAGACTACGAAATCTATGAGGCAATTGTGCACAATCAGGCACAGCTCGCCTATGATGCCGTGGCAGCGTGGTTGGATAACCTGGCTCCCATGCCCGAAGCCATGGCACGGGTCCCCGGCCTTGCGGATAATGTAACTCTGCAATATGCCATGGCTGTCATGCTTCGCGCCCATCGCCACGCACGCGGATCCCTCGATTTTGAAACTATTGAAACAAAACCAGTGTTTGAGGGTGACACCCTTGTGGATTTGCACGTAGAAAAACGCAGTACATCAAAGGATATCATTGAGGAATTTATGGTGGCAGCCAATGGCTGTACCGCACGGTTTTTGACGGAAAAAGGCTACCCCACGCTTCGTCGGGTCGTGAAAGTCCCCAAACGGTGGGATGCTATTACCGAAGTTGCCCTCAAATACGGAACAAGGCTTCCAGAGACACCGGATTCCAAAGCGCTCGATGCCTTTCTTTTGCAGCAGCGCGATATGGACCCCGTCCGTTTTCCCGACCTATCGCTGACCATCATCAAACTCCTTGGAGCAGGTGAATATGTGCTGATGATGCCTGGTGGCAGTGTCGATGGCCACTTTGGTCTCGCCATAAAGGATTATGCGCATTCTACTGCCCCAAACCGCAGGTATCCCGATCTCATCACGCAGCGACTCCTCAAGGCAGCCCTTGCGGCAAAAAAATCTCCCTATACAAAAGACGAGTTAGAAGCCCTTGCCAATCGCTGTACGGAAGCAGAAGATCTGAGTAAGAAACTGGAACGTTTTGTGCGCAAATGTTCCGAAGCCATATTACTGGAAGATCGTATCGGAGAAGAGTTTGACGGTGTTGTCAGTGGACTCAGCACCGTTGGTGCCTGGGCACGTGTGGTGACACCACCTGTTGAAGGAAAACTTCTCCCAAGCAATCAAACCATGTACATGGGCAAATCTGTCCACCTCCGACTGGAGGCCGTCAATGTGGAAAAAGGCTTCATTGACTTCCGCGCCCTCTAGTCTCTGCAAATCTTCTTTGCGTCCATCATTACTTGAGCAAAATGTCGACGAAAAAAATTCTTCAAGATCTCGCCAAAACCCTCTGGGCCCAACCGGAGGTGCGCAATGTTCTGATGCAGTATCTCGCCAAAGGTATTCGTAAAGCGCATATACAGAGTCTTACACAGAAGAAAAATGCGCACAAGGGCGCATCTCGCATGAAAAAGCTCCTGCATAAGATCCGCCCAGAGAAACGTCAGTAAGCCTCTTTTTGTTGCGTACGCTGCCAACGTTCAAAGGCGTGTAGCTCTGAGGGGACATGGATCTGCGTGGTCGGTAGCGTCCGCTTATCAAGCCCTACGGCAATTTCATCGTAAATAAACGAATCATCAAAACCCACGGCAGAGGCATCCTCTTTGCCTGCAGCAAAATACAAGGCTTCGGGTCTTGCCCAGTATATCGCACCTAAACACATAGGACATGGCTCACAACTACTGTAGAGGGTTAACCCGGTCAGTTGAAATGTACCCAAAACCTCACAGGCAGCGCGAATCGCCATGACTTCCGCATGGGCCGTTGGATCTGCAAGTCGCGTGACACTGTTTGCTCCCTCCGCGAGAATCTCTCCATTTTTCACGATGACTGCGCCAAAAGGGCCTCCCTTTCCTTCTTCAACATTGCGAAGAGCAAGTTTCGCCGCGTATTCCAAAAAATAGGTATGATTCATAGATGTGGATAAGCTTTTTTCCAGTATACCAGACACCGCCTTTTCTTGCGAAAATTCCATATTCCTGTAGGGTGATGCCGTCAATTTTTTCATTTTGGTTTATGAAGCACCTCCTTCCCATCGTTCTCACATCATCCCTTCTTCTTGCAAGCTGCAGCCTTATGGGCACACCAAACTCAGCAACTGGAACACCTGTTCAAACCGGCTCTGGCAGCACAACTTCTGGTTCAGCCATGAAAGGACAGTCTACTTTTACCGCAGCGGATATAGCAGCCCACAACCAGGCTTCCGATTGCTGGGCAAGCGTCGACGGCATGGTTTACGATCTCACGGATTGGGTGAATCGCCATCCTGGTGGGTCTGAGGCAATCATGGGTGCTTGTGGTAAGGATATCACTTCTTGGGAGCACCCAGGAGGTGTTCCCATGGCGATCCAGGTAAAGCGTCTTGCGCGTTACCGTCTCGGAGCTCTTTCCCAGTAGTTCCCCATGCGGGCACCAGTACAATTTTTGCTCGCCCTCACAGTGGGCCTCCTTGCGGGGGTCTACTTTTTTGCTGCTGCAATTCAGCGTGTTCCCCCACCACCTGTTTCCACTGGATCGGGATTTCCGTTTCCCGCAATGCACCCGACGGAAATGCTGTACTTATCACATACGGGTTCCGGAACACTGCAAGGCACCGTGGATACAGAGGAGCATTTTACCCGTTTGCTCTATGAACATTACAACAAAGCGTTTGTGCTGACAAAATACATGCGAAGTGTGTCCGAAGATCCTGAAATTCAAGGCCTTGCAGACAGTATGATGCGACGCTATTTGCGCGTCCTCCTTGGCCTGCGAAAAGCACGCGAAGCACAGGGAGAGAGCGTGCCCCTGCCTGGAACCATACCTCTTCCTATGGAAACGGAAGGCATTCCCATGGACCAGCTGCACAAAAACTTCCTCTCCTACATGATTCGTCATCACTATTGGAGTAGTAGTATGCTGCGAAAAGCACTGACACTGCCTCTCTCAGAAAACACAAGAAACGAAGCCACCATGCTCCTCTTTGTGGAGGTTGCGGAGAGAGACATTTTAGAACAGATCGTCGACCGGTAGAACATCGACAAAGCAAAGGTACGGGGAGTATACTGTCATGAAGTCACTCCCTTTCCTATGTCCAGAAAGCCCAAACTAGGACTCAGCACAGAAGACGCGCGGCTCGCACAGAAAAGATACGGCCGAAACGTCCTTGTGGAAAACAAAAAACGGGGATACCTGATGCAGTACCTTGCGCAGTTTCAGAATCCGCTCACGCTCATATTACTCATGGCAGCGGGTATTTCCTTCAGCGTGCATTCACCCATCGATGGCAGCATCATTCTAACGATTATTCTCTTCAGCACTCTGCTCAACTTCTTCCAGGAATTTCGTGCAGACAATGCAGCAAAAAAACTCGCAGGGCACCTGGGGTCAAGGTGTCTGGTACTCCGTGACGGCAAGGAAACGACCATTCATCCAAGAGAGGTGGTGCCGGAAGATGTCTTGGTGCTCAGGGCAGGTGATTTGATTCCCGCGGACGCGATGCTTCTGACTGCAAAAGATTTTTTTGTGAATGAGTCTTCCCTTACGGGTGAGTCGCTCCCCGTCGAAAAATCTCCCGATTTCCCTCGGGATCGCAAGAAGGTTTTTGCGGGAACCAATGTTATCACGGGGTCTGCACAGGCGCAGGTGTTTGCCACGGGTCCTCACACACAATTTGGACATATTGGCAAAAGCCTTCGAACTAGTGAGCAACCAAGTGCCTTTGCGCTTGGCATCCAGAACTTTAGTGTATTCATCCTCAAAACAAGTATTTTCATCGTTCTCGGGGTCTTTTTCCTCAATAGCTTTTTGAAGGGGAACATTCTCGAATCCCTCATGTTTGCTATTGCCATTGCGGTCGGTATCACCCCGGAGCTCCTGCCCATGATTCTTTCCATCACCATGAGTCAAGGATCGCTGAAAATGGCCAAAGGCGGCGTCATTGTGAAAAAGCTGAACGCGATCCCCAATTTTGGCAGCATGGATGTGCTGTGTACGGACAAAACAGGAACCCTGACGCAGGACAAAATTACCGTGGTGCAGTATATCAATCCTTTTGGTGAAACCGATGAAGAAGTACTCTATTTGGGTTACCTTACGAGTGTTTTTCAAACCAATATCGCAAACCCGCTCGATGACGCCTTGAAATCCTTCCGCTCTCTCTCTTTGGATGGCGCTGAAAAAGTCGATGAAATTCCATTCGATTTTGTACGTCGGCGCATGAGTGTTGTGGTTAAGAAACATGACAAAACCCTCCTGATTACCAAAGGAGCTCCGGAGGAAATTTTTCACACCTGCTCCCATATACGAAGTGCGGGGGGTATCCAACCCCTTTCCACTGGTCAGAAGGCACCCCATATTGCCGCCTATGAGCGACTCAGTCAGGAGGGGTACCGGGTGCTTGCGGTTGCTCAAAAAGTTCTGGAAAAGGTACCCGAGGGTATTATTCACGCATCGGAAGAAACGGATATGGTCTTTATGGGCTATATTGCTTTTCTTGACCCGCCAAAAGTTGACGCGAGTGTGACGGTCAAAAATCTTGCCGCGCGTGGTGTGACCATGAAAATTATCACAGGAGATAATCAGTTGGTGACGCAAAAAGTTTGTCATGATCTCGGTATACCCGTGCAGGGCATTGTCCTTGGTTCAGAGATGGCAAACATTTCCGATGACGCGCTACAAATTCTTGTGGAAAAAACCACTATTTTTGCCCGTTTTTCTCCACAACAGAAAAATCGTGTCATTCTCGCGTTGCAGGTAAAAGGCCACGTTGTTGGGTACATGGGTGACGGCATCAATGATGCGCCAAGTCTACGAACAGCGGACATTGGCATTTCCGTCAGTAACGCCGTTGATGTAGCAAAGGAATCTGCGGATATTATCTTAACGCAAAAAAACCTCAGCGCACTACTCAGCGGTATCACGGAAGGTCGGCGAACCTTTGCCAATAGTCTCAAATATATACAAATGGGCGTAAGCTCCAACTTTGGGAATATGTTTAGTGTGCTCGGCGCCGTCGCGTTTCTGCCTTTTTTACCTATGCTCCCCATACAAATTTTGCTCAACAATCTCCTGTATGATTTTTCGCAGATTACGATTCCTGATGATCATGTGGATGAAGAAGAAGTTACCCAGCCCAAAAAATGGAATATGCAGAAATTACGCTCCTTCATGTGGACCTTCGGACTCATGAGTTCCCTGTTCGATTTTCTCACGTTTTTCCTTTTGTTTTCTGTCTTTCAGCTTGGTGCAAGTGCCTTCCAAACAGGCTGGTTCATGGAGTCCCTCGCCACCCAGACGCTCATTATTCATAGCATTCGTACGCAGAAAATACCTTTCCTCGAAAGTACAGCTCATCCTCTGCTCCTCGCTAGCACCTTTGGTGTGACGCTCTTCGGGTGGATTATACCCTATACACCGCTGGGAAAACTCTTTGGCTTTGTGCCACTCGATTGGCCGATGCTGCTCCTCTTGGGAGGAATTGTTCTCCTGTATCTGCTTGTCGTGGAAATCATGAAACGACTCTTTGCACTTCGGCATAGAGGATAGAAGAAACACACGCCAGTCTCGCTCATGAACTCAATGGTGCCGCGAGAGAGACTACCTCCGCTTCGCTACGGTGGTCTTTAGTTTGTACTGACTGACTAATTGGTGCCGCGAGAGAGACTCGAACTCTCACAGGATTGCTCCCACACGCACCTGAAGCGTGCGTGTCTACCATTTCACCATCGCGGCATGCAGTGATGGGACACGCACCAGTTGTACTGATTTTCACTGGAGAAGTAAAGGAAAAACTATGCCTTCTTGAGCAGATCGCGAATCTCTTTCAGCACTTTCAGTTCTTCCGCATCCTTCTTCTTTTCTGCTTTTGCCTCCTCTTCCTCCTTTTTCAATACCCGAGATTTCAGTGTCACCATGACTTTAATAGCAACAAATACGGTCAAAGCAATGATCAGAAAATTAAACAAGTTTTGCCCGAAACGACCGTAATTCAGAGACACCGCAGGTATTACTTTTCCCGTTTCATCCACGGACGCACGCACCATCTCCCACTTGAAATCCGTAAAATTGACGCCGCCCATCAACACACCAATGGGTGGCATAATGACATCTTCAACCAGTGACGTTACAATCTTGCCAAAGGCTCCACCAATAATCACTCCAATAGCGAGATCGAGCACATTTCCCCGTGAAATAAAGTCACGAAATTCTGCGAGAAACTTTTTCGGGTTTCCGGAGATATCGGCCGCCTTGGGGGATTTTTTTGTTGTTGCCATAAGGAGAGAAAAGTATGTGCTCCGAGTATAGGCAAAAGTGACGTCCTCGCACCGTTTGTCGCTTTACAATTCCCTATTTCAGATGTAGAACAGCCGTGTTATACTGGAGTGACCCTACGATTTTTACGTCCACCTATGAACGGAGGAAATACACCGATCCCCCCAACACCTGAAGAACGCGCCTCTGAATTGAAGCGAAAATTGAATCTTGCTTCTGCTCAAAACATGGCCCCCACCGCAAACGAGAAGCCCATGACTATGATGGAGCGTATGAAAGCTAAACGCGAAGCGGAAGCGCGCGCAAAGCAACATGCTGGGGAAAAACGCGACACGGGAAGGAACGACCCCTTTGCATCCCGAATTCAGCTTCCTCAGGCAGAAGCCCCAAAACGCGCCACGACAACGGACCCAAAAGAAATGGCAGCGAGAATGGCAAAATATCTCAAGCGCTCAACAGCGCCAGAACAGGAAAGTTCCGTAGAAACGCCAGCTGAAGAAGAGCCTGCCTACGAAGAGCACCTGGCAACAACTCTGGTGGACCATCCAGAACTACCCTCACAGGAGAGACACCAAACGGTGTTCCTCACAAAAGATATGGATGCGCCGCAAAAGCCCGATGTCCCCGCAGAACCAATCCGAGAAACTTCTGAGCAAAAAGTAACCCAGGAAATTCCAGAAGCAGTTCAGGAGATATTGACGCAAATGCGTAGTCGATCTCTTTCGAGTGTCGAATCCTACGCCATGGAGAAAATGGCCCAGTTCCTCGCCACAACCTTGGAATATGTACCCGCAAATCATTTAGAAACAGAGCTCTTTCTGCGAAGAAATGTTATTACCCTTTTTGAAACCATCGCAGCCAAGTTCCCCAAAGATCTTTCCACACTCAAAAACATTGGTGTCGGCGGTCTCTGGAATCTGTTTATCATCGGGCGAAAAATTGGTGAAAGCGCTGTTCTTCCAGGAGCACAGCGCCAAAATGCGCTCAGTCTTTTTGCTCCCTTTCTGCGCTTTTTCGAGGAAACGCTTATTCGTGAGTACCCTGTCCTTGCATTTTTGCATCGCATTGAAACCTTGACGATTGCTGACATAGACAGGCTTTATGAAAAAGTTTCATCCAAATCGCAGGATCGCATTCTTGCCTTTCTGGAAATGAAAGAAATACCGCGATCCCTTGAGGAAATACCTGAAGAGGTAACCCTCTATTTCCCCCTTTCTCAGCGTATGAATGATGCTCGTATGGATCTCAAACTCCATGCGGAAGCACTAATGAAAGACCTGTATTATAAGAGTCTGGCGCCAACGGAAAAAGAAATTTTAACCGTTACGCAGCAACTTCCCCCCGCGCCTATTGAGAATGTCGCACCACCTATGTACGCAGGGTTTGCATCTGCTCCCGATCAAGTGGAGAGCATGAGTCAGACCGCAGTGATAAAAAACCCGTCCATTCCGGACATGCCTGCTCTCAATGTGGTGGTACCTGTTACAGAACCCGAGGTAGAAATGGTGTCCCTGAATCCAGTCAATTTAAAACAGCCTCATCTTATGCGGCATTCTCTGGAAACACGGGAAAAACCCATTCCCGTCAACCAGAGCAAGGCGCGAATAGCGCACAATACGATTTGCCAAATCACTCAAAAAGAAGGGATAAAAAAAGAACAGGAACTCTTAGGTGCACCTGAAGTCATCGAGCACAAATTTTACGGAAAGGCAAATGAACAGGGTGAGACCGTTGAGCTTCATAAATTTATACATCCAGGAGAAAGCATTTGGGCATTTGTCCAAAACAAAGAGGGGGCGTGGATCCCGTTTTGGTCGACCCCAAAGGTTCTTGATAAGGCACTCTATCGCGGCATGAACATTGGTGCAGGTTCCACAAGAGCAAGTGAAACCTTCGGTGAACTCATATTGGGAGGATTACACTACACGACGGTTTCTATATCACCAGACATGGCGGCCTATGTGCCCCATGCTCACCACGCTCTTGAGTTTACCACACAATTCATGAAAAAAGTGCGCCTTTTGCCAGCCATTGGGAAAGGCACGCCTCTTGAAATCATTGGTCGCGATGCCGCTCAGCGAAACGTGCATGTTATTAGTAGTTTTCATGGCGAATCCTTTCGGGAAGGGATGGAATTTCTCACAGACGTACCTGAACTGAATGGTGTGATCAAACGAATACATTATCACGGCGATCGAGGTGAGTGGACAATCTCCGTTGTGCATCCTATTCGCGATAACGACCACAAGACGCTGAAACTGACGATCAAATGTATCAACGAAGGGGAAAACCAAGAGCTACGAACGCTGCTTTCATCAGCAAAACTCACGGGTCGAACGGTGGGCGACAATTTTGCTCGCCATGATCGCATGGATCTTGTCTTTCTTCAGCATAAAGATCTCGGCCAGCACTTCAAAATCCATCGTCTGCTTCCAGAAATTATCAAAGGAGAGCATCTCAACATGTCATGGCATTTTACTCCAGCGGTTTGTTTCATCGATGACGAGACAGAAGTGCTTCGCAAGCGTGTCGCGGCTCTCAGCTATTTTTCCTCAAAAGACAACATTACAAAAGATGGTCTTGAAATGGAGGCCGCTCCGCACCATGCAACAGGGGTCGGCGTGTATTTATTCGAACATGACGGTCTTCGCTGGTATATTCTCGACAAAGAGTCAGAAAGAAAGATTTTAGTGAGTAATCAACTCCAGGAAGTACTGGATCTTGAGGTGCCTGACGCAACACATTTTCCAACGAAAGATCTGCATCAGTTTTTTGATCATACATTTCACGGGCAACATCTTGCGGCAAAACCGATTCGCTACAAAGAAACGGAATGTTATTACCAGTTCCAGGATGAAGCATGGGCTGATTTCCAGGCAGAACTCTATAACTTTGTGACTGTACCCTATTTGCTCAATCAGCAGGAAGAAAGTGCTTTTGAAGCTTCCGCAGGAAAAGACCTTGTTTTACCTGTCATGCAGGCACCGACACGCATGATGACCCGTGTCCTTGGCCACCGTGTTTTTTCGACGGATTTATGGGAACAAGAAAGCAAAATGAAGAACTTTCTTGAAACAATGGAGGGGTTTGCGCACGAGCAAAAGCTGCCTGTTGATGTCCAAACAACAACACTGCCAACACTTTGGGAAGATTTTCTGACGAGACTTTTTACGAAAAAGATCTCTCCACTCTTTGATCAAAGCATAACCATACCTGAACTTGGTAATGCAGTCGTTCACGTACCCCATGCAGAGTCATGTATTTCCATTGGCTTCAAACTGGACCGGTACGAGCACAATCATTTGATTAACCAAAAGGGTTCACAGCACAACTACGGTGAACGCGATGGGGTCACACGAAACATTGTCAAAAATGGTTATGTCCTTTCACTGGAAATGTACAACGAGCTGGGCGACTCCATGACCTTTCACATGCGCCTTGAAGACGGGAAAGAACAACAACCAGAATTTTTAGAGGTCACGACTGCAAGTCGTACACTGTACAAAACGGACACCGCTCAAAAAGCACCTCTCATTGCGAGAAATGTTCATCCAGAGGCACGTGAAGAACTTCCTCCACTCCCTGCCCACATTCGTCCCCTTATTTTAACGAATACCCTGGGACTGGACTTCGAACGAGTCTTTAAAGACTATTTGAACGGTATCGTGCGCATGGGAAACAAACTGCACTGGGAAGGAATGAACACAAACAAGTTCCTGAGCATTGCACCCCTTGCGGATATGGCGAACATTTTGGAACGAGCAGCAAAGGGAGAAATTGCTGTTCAGAAGACCCTCGATTGGTAGCAGCATTGACTTTGTGCTTTTTCTATAGTACAAAGCAAAAAACCTGACCGACTTGCATGCTCATCACCGACCGTGTTGTTTGGGAAAATTTGATGCACTCTTTCCGTCAAGAGGGCGTACGGCTTGCCGTCATTAGTGATTTTGATTATACCCTCACGGCCTTTACGCATGAGGATGGGCGGCGGGTGTACTCTTCTGTAGGTTGTGTTCGTGAAATGGAGGAAACAACGCTCAGATACCGACGAGAAGCCGCTGCATTGTACGAGCAATTCATTCATTTCGATATTGATCCTCTGCTCTCTTTTGAGGAGCGCGCGGAAAAGATGCACGAATGGTGGAGCCGCCACTATCAGCTCATGTTTTCGGAAGGGATCTCCCAGGATCTCCTCTTTCGTGCAGGAAGCGAAGCGGGATTTTTTAGACTTCGTGAGGGTGCACGGGATTTGATGCATTTTTGTGCGCAAGCAGATATCCCATTTATTACTCTGTCTGCAGGTCTCGGTGAAGTCATTCGAGGGTTCTATACAAAGGAAGACCTCTATCACATGACGGATATCGTCTCCAATTTCTTTCTCTATGACGAGGTTGGCCGCTCCTTCGATATCAGTGCGCCGATTATGCATAACTATAACAAGCACACCACAAAACGGCTCCTAGACGCCCCCCGACTTGCAAATCTTCGCCCCACACATTGTCTTGTGCTTGGCGACAGTGTCGGCGATAGTAAGATGGCCCACATGTTTCCCGATGCGATGGTCCTACGAATTGGCATCTTAGGGGATCATCAGGCACACATGCTTCCGGAATACCAAACCTATTTTGATGCCATACTGTTTGGAAACGGCTCTCTACGTCCCGTGCAGGAGATCCTTCTGGACGCAAGGGCTCCAATGAATTCTTCCCTTTCTTTTCATGCACCAGCACAAGTCCACCTCCCAGCAGAAACTGAAAAAAACAGGGCTTAGACGCACCAAAGCTCTGCTTGCCACGCTGGAATTTTTTGAGGCAAATGTCGCTCCCGTGACGGTGGGCATGATTCTTGAACATCTCCATGGGCAGGGCATTCTTGCAAATAAAACCACCATTTATCGTCAACTGGAACAGCTCAAAAATCACGAGATCATCCTCGAAATTGATTTTGGCGATCTCCAAAAACGCTACGAGCTTGCGTGTGATGACCACCATCACCATGTGATCTGTACACAGTGCGGCGACATTCTTGATGTGAAACTGTCCAACGAACTCTTCACCGAAGAAGTACGTATCGCGAAAGAGACCGGCTTTGTGATTGAAAGACACGCCCTCGAGTTTTTTGGACGTTGCCCCACGTGCCAAGACTAGCACATCTTTCCGATTGCCAGGCCCTTTGGGTTCTGCTAGAGAGTATAGTGATAATCACTACTCTTTTCCGCATGCGTTTTCCCCTTCCTCGCTTTACGATCGTCCTTGCAAGCCTGAGTTTTGCTTTGACGACGTTCCTTCTGCCCGCCCATGCGGCCGTCAACAGTTCGCCCGTTGTGCAGTTGGTTTCCTACACCGATCAATTTGGTCTCCAGGTCAATATGCTCGGCTGGGGGAGCGCCTCCATTATCAATAACCAAGGGGTCATCCTCTCCAACAACCACGTTGTGGACGACGGAACGGGCCAGCTCGCTACCGCCTTTAGTGTCTGTATGACAAAACAAGCGCAGGCTCGACCCGTGTGTGACTACACGGCATCGCTCATTGCACGCAACAGCGACATGGATATTTCCCTTCTCAAAATTGATCCCATCGATGTGCATGGCAAAACGGTGGATTATAGTCAATTCGCCACCCTTCCCGTGGATTACGACTATGTGCCAACGGTGCAAAACGATGCACTCATTGTCGGCTACCCCTGGATTGGCGCGGATACCATCACAGAAACCAAGGGTATTGTAAGCGGGACCACAGAATATAATGGATTTCAATATATCAAGACCGACGCCGTCATTGCAGGAGGGAACTCTGGAGGTGCAATGATAAGCCCCGCAGGAAAGCTCATTGGGATTCCGACCTTTACCATGGGCGGTTTTTTTGATGCGAATTTAGGCTATGGTCTTTCAATTCGCGAAGCAAAAGATTTTATTGAGGAACACAGTACACAGAGCCCTGAACAGCGAACTCAGCACGTGGACTTTGCCGCATATCAGCGCCTACTGGATACCATCAATGCTCAAGGATCCGTGACGGATAGTCTCCTTACGTATACCTTTCCTTCTGATTACAAAATCAGCAACTACATAAAAAACCGTGCTCTACGCATGGAAAGCAAAACGCAAAAAGAGATTGCTGTCTACGAAGTCAGTGTAGAGCTGGAACAAACCCCCGAGCTCAAAACAGAAAAGGAATATACCTACTTCCTTGAAGCCAAAGGCTACTACACACCAGAGTGGGAAGTCTTGGCAAAAAGGACGATTGGCGGAATCACGATGATGACCCCCATCAACCGTGGTGATGCGACGAAGGGCAATAGAGATGTTTTTTCTTCTTACTATGCACAGATTTCACCCACGCTATCTCTAAGTATAACGGTGATCGCCCCACTCTACGATGAAAAAAATATTGTCCGTCTTCAAGACGAAGTGACACGCGTCCTCGACGGCCTACAAATAAAGCCGGATACAGCAGCCCTCGAAAAAAGTTTTTCTTTCTCCCTAAACAAACCAAAGGTATCCATTGAGAGTGATGATAGAAGTATGGTGGGTGAATATGAGGGAAGTTTCACGGAGTTTTTCGGTAATCTCTACACCTTCGCAAGCATATCCCTCACCTCCCAAGATATTAATTCTGGAAAGGGTTTACCTCTTGAAGATGTCATAGCGAGCGAAACCGAGGGCCTCGACAAAAGCCTCATTAAGCGTATCCGCCTTCAGGGATCTGAGGGATATATTGCCTGCCAGGCGACACCTGAATCAGCGCTCCCCTACACCAGCATGTCCACCCCTTTCTATGCCCTCATGAAGGATATGGACGGCAGTCCTCTGCCAGCTATGCGTCTTTGTATTCTTCGCGTCATCCACGGCATCGCTGATTCCGAAGGTGAGCCCTACAATCTCAGCATGACCATTGCAGGACCCTCCAGCTCCATTTCCTCAACCGTTGATAAGGCGTTGGAATTTTTATCCACAAAGGTCTCTCTTCCTTCATCCGGTGAGACCATACTCCCCAATCCCTACCTCACGGCCACAAGGCTCATGTTCAACGACATAAGCGATCAGAGTGATGCGTATAAACAGTCTCTCCTTCGCATGGTGCGCTACGGTCTTCTGAGAAATGCACTGGAATTCCACCCCTACATGGCACTTCGCTGGAAGGATTTTCTCTCCCTGTACGTTCGTAGTGTCTATAATGTCCAACCCGAATCCACTACCTGCCGCAAAGCAGATTCCGTCTGTTTTCTTTCCGAGGCTATCATTGATACGCCAAATGGAGCAAAACGGGTTATCAACATCCTGCGCGACCTATCGATAGACCTGAACAATTACGTGCCATCACAAGCGATCTATCATTTTGATCTTCTCTTCAAGGCGAAGTTGGCCGGCGTTTCCATCGGAGACAATACGGAAACCGATCTCCAGATATATACCAGCAATCCAACTCTAGCTCGATTCGAGGAAACGAACCGTGCACTCTCCAATCTCGAGACGTTCCTCTATGGAGAGCGCAAGATTTCCATGGAATACCTAGGTGAATGGGCAAATTTTTCTCCCACGCGTCAGGTGGTCTTCTCACCACGCAAAGGCATTACCGTACAAAAATGGACAAGCGACACACCCGTTTCCTTTGCGCCAACATCTTCCTTCGTCGTCGGAAACTATGCAACGGAGACCTACAAAGACTATGAGGAACGATATGGTCGTGCATATACGGAACTCCTCGCATGCTCCAAGAACCTTGCCGCGGTCAATACATGTGTACGCACCTACACCATGCAAATCGCACAATTCATGCAAGAAGACCAAGAAGAACTTTTTGCTTACCCTGTCATGACACGCGCTGAAGCCTATGCCACCATTATGCCGCTCATGGACTTCGCACTGTTCGATAGCGACTTAGCGAAACTCAAAAGCACGAGCGCAGAAGAGCCAACAGAGTAAACAGCTCTTACTCTTACACTTGCTCACAACCTCTCGGCTATGTGGATTCTGTCCATGTCACGCCCGAGAGGTTTTTTTCAATGGTACGTCGTTGCACCACGCCATCGCTCGTCCCCGTCACCTGCATAATTTTTGGCATCGAACCAGATACAGTGTACGAACAAGACCCTTGAGCAAAAGTGAGGGCGCTGGACCCCGTATAATTGTCATCCATTGCCATGGCATGGAGTCCCATTTCCGCACAGGCATCTGCAAAAATCCCCGCATACACTTTCGCAGTTCGTGCCGATGCCGTACCCGCATCAGCAATAGACATAAACAACATGCCAAGGAGCACGGAAACCGCGAGTACCGCGATGAGGAGAACCGTCATCAAGGTGATAAAGCCTGGCTCTTTTTTCAAGGGTTTCGGAAGCATCATCATCGGAGTTGTACAGAAGAGGTAAGGGACACCGCTGCATCCTGACCTGGGATATCCAGTACTGGAAAGGCCTGCATCGTCACGTGATAGCGCAGGAAATCCGCCCCACCCGCAATATCCACATGCTCGACGGAAAGGAGCGTACACGCTGACCGTGCACTGTGCAGCGGCACACCCACACCACCATTCGTACTTTTGGTGAGCACATTTGCCGTACACGCATAGGAAACCGTGTCTGCGCCCACCGTCAAAGCAAGCGTATTGCCCCCCGCACCCGCCGATGGAAGAACAATTGCTGATGCATGTTTTGCATCCGCAGCAATTTGTTCCATAACAAAGGCAGCATCACTACGCACGGTTCGCAGCCGCTCCATTTTTAGTTCTGCCTGAGACAAAATACTGATCACTTGAAAGAGCGCTCCACCCACCAGTGCAAGCATGGCTACATAGAGCAAGACTTCGATCAAACTACTGCCTTTCTGATGTGATGAAAATACTCTGTGCATGATTAGCCTTGTTGTGAGTGGAAATTTCCGGTTTTCTCCGAACCATCTCCCATGATAAATCGAATGGTCACATCCACGTTGTTCACGTTCCCCGTGAAGACAAACTTATCGATCAAAATAGTTCCATTTCCTCCAATCACAAGATCCGTAATATCCACTAGAGCAGGCGTTTGCTGCAAGCCCGTGGGCGTTCCCGGCCCCGTTGAGGACCATACCTGGTTTCCTCCTACAATAATTTCTTTCAGTTCATGCATAGGTTTATCCCAGGTAATCTCCACTTTATCCACCACAATGGGGCTACTTTTATCGTTACCCAGAAGAAGGCCATGAATTTCACTGTTTCCCCTTCCATCGGAAATAAGTTCGTTGTCATCTACGAGAAACTGCAAATGCGGTGCTTGTTCAAACAATTTTTTCCAGTTTGTCAGATAGACCACGGACGTAGAGGTTTTAGCACCACCATCCCAGGAAATCGTTGTTGTTAGCCGTCGTACATGCTGGGAGACCGTCTCGATCACCACTTGCCGGTTCATCCCCTCCACAACATCTGGTGACGGGCTCAGCGTCCACCCCTGCGGTAAGGCAAAGGCTAACCCGTAAGTACCAGGCACCAGTGTTTCGAAATCCTTGTTCCGAATACTTCTGAGAGCTTCATTACTCTCCTGCAACACCGTCACCACACGCTCCGTCGCCGATAAATCCGTGTTCGAACTGTAGAGAGAAATAAGCGACAGCATGATGCCGGAAATCACCAGTCCAAGCAGGACCATCCCTAGTAAGACATCAATAGTTACAAATCCTTTTTTCATATTAGTAGGGCGTTACAGTACCAAGGGCACCGACGGTGACCGTTGAGACATTGGATCCTTTCGTGAGAGTAAAAACTGGATAGCTCGAGGGTATACCTGTGACTTTCGCAAAAACCACTCCGCTTGCGCCGGTGACGTCGACTCCACCAGGAAGTGACCATGAGCGGTCTTCTCCCACGACCCTGGAGGCATAGTTTGCTCCCTGAAAGACAATGACAGAACCATTTTCCACCTGCACGCCCCAGTCTCCATCATTTTTATTTGCGCGGGCGTAGGTACGGGCCTCTTCGAGTGAGGTGGTAAGAATACGCACAGCTTGACGCTGATCAACGGACGCCACCCAGGAAAAAGACACAGGAATACTTACCCCAGCCACAAGGGCGAGAAGGGCGACACTCAGCAGAATTTCAATAAGAGAAAAACCGTCGCGCATTAATTATTGAGGTTACCGATCAAATTATAGATGGGCATGACCACCGCCATGGCAGCACCAATAACCCCAAGCCAGATGATAAAGAGCATAATGGGTTCTAGGAGCACCGTGAGGTTTCGCGTCATCTCATCCGTCTTTTCTTCGTAAATATCTCCGATTTTCTTCAGCGCTGGAGACAGATTGCCCGACTTCTCCCCAGCGGCGAGAATCTGCTGAATAAACAGCGGAATATAGAGACGAGAGTTCTTTATGCGCTCAAAGCTGGATCGAAAGGAATCCCCTTCCACTATCAAGTCGCGGAGCTGGGTGTACATGCTTTTATACGCATCAAAATTTGTCGCCTCAATAATAGAGTCCATGGCCGCTGCAATAGGAAGGCCTGATTGCAAAAGAGTTCCCAAAACCTGTCCAAAACGCGCAACTTCAATGTCCTGTATCACCTCCTTCAGAACAGGAGTGCGCATAAGAACCCATTGCCCAATAAATCGAGTTTTTTTGAAGACAAAGAAGATATACATAAAGAGAACAATACCGCCAATAATCGCAGGTACGAGAAACAGACCGTATTGCTCAAGTACTTCCCCAACGCCCAGGAGAATTTTCGTCATTAAGGGCAGCTCAATCTTGAGATCAAGAAACACCTTGGCAAGTTTCGGCAGAATGAACCAGGAAATTCCAATACCGATGATGAGGGTCAAACTCAAGATCAGAACGGGATAGAGGAGTGCAGAACGAATCTTGGATGCATATCCTCTCGCCTTTTGATGCTGCGCCGCAATGAGACTTAAGTTTCTCGCTAAATGCGCCGACTCTTCACCAATATGAATCAACGCGATGTTGGCCGTTGACAGCAATTTCACTTGTTCAAAGGCCTTCCAGAGGGGCGATCCACCTTCCACCATTTCAATAATCGTCCCAAGTCGCTTTTTCAGCGCACGGGTATTCGCCTCCATATGCAACGCCTTCAGAGACGACATGATATCCATGCCCGAATCCACCAGCATGGCGAGATTTTCTACAATATAGTCGCGGTCTGCGGACATAAGAGTATATTACGAAGTAGGTGTTGCGTCGGTGAGCGTTGTCGAAGGCGGCTGAGCCACGCGTAGCAGCTCTTCGAGCGTCGTTTGCCCTTTTTTCACCTTGAGAAGACCATCTTCAAACATCGACAGCGCCCCCTGTTTTCGTGCGAGCAAGGCAATTTCCTTCATGGAAGGATTATGGAGCGTCAAATCCTGCATTTCAGCCGTATTACGAATGAACTCAAAAAGTGCGGTTCGCCCCTTAAACCCTGTGTTATTACAGGATTCACAACCTTTTCCTCGATACAGCGTAATATCCTCCTGCGAGAAATACTGCGGCGCTTCCGGTAGTAAGGTTTCCAGATCCTTCACCGTGGCGCTGTAACTGTAGCGGCACGTTGGACAAATCGTGCGCACAAGGCGCTGGGCAATAATGAGCTCCAAACTCGACGCCACCAAAAACGGCTCGACGCCCATATCCAGTACACGAGGAATCGCCGTTGCCGCATCGTTCGCGTGAAAGGTAGAAAGGAGCAAATGCCCCGTAAGGGCCGCATTCACCGCAATATCTGCCGTTTCCTCATCACGAATTTCTCCTACCAGAATCACATCCGGGTCTTGTCGGGCAACGGAACGGAGACCTGCAGCAAAGGTAATCCCCGTCTCCGCATTCACCTGAATTTGATTCACACCTGGAATTTTGTATTCCACAGGGTCCTCAATGGTCGTGATATTCACATCGGATTTATGCAAAATTTTCAGGAGTGCATACAAGGTCGTCGATTTTCCGGAACCCGTTGGCCCTACCACAAGAATCATGCCAAAGGGTTTATGAATCGCATCAATCAAGGTTGCTTCGTTTTCCGGCGAAAGTCCGAGCGAACTGACACTAATACCACGGATATATTGGGCAAGCACACGCACACAGACCTTTTCTCCATCCAGGGTTGGGATAATCGATACACGCAGGTCGTAGGCCTTTTTAGCGTCCGTCATACGAATGGCACCGTCCTGACAGGCCTTATGTTCATCGATACGCAGATTCGCCTGCACTTTCATGCGGTTCACCATGTTTTCGTAGTGCTCTTTACTAATACGCCCGGCCTCCTGAAGGACACCATCAATACGCAAACGAATAAGGACATCCGAAGGCAGCGGTTCAAAGTGAATATCTGAAGCTCGTAGAGACAGAGCATCCTCGAGAATTTCCGAAAGAAACCCCGAAGCAATACTCTCTTTTTTCTCAATAATCGATTGAAATCGATCTTGCAGTGGCGGTCTGTAATGAATGAACACATCCTCCAATTCTTCCGTGAGCGTATAAAGAATCGTCACCTCGTTACCAGGAAACAACTCTTCCAGCTTTGCAGTCAGACCTTCCTGATCGGGATTATCCGTCGCAATCTGGAGCTTTCCATCTTCAGAAAATACAATGACAAAGGAAAACTGCTTTGCGACATCCTCCGGTACCATCAAGATATGTTCACGAGAAGGTGGGGAGACATTCAAATTTACGTAGCGCGTCTTATAATGTTCTGCCATCGCCTGACCAAAGAGTGCAGGCGTGAGAATCTGCCGCCGGTAGAGGGCCGTGATACAGGTCGTACTATCCTTTTTTTCCTCCTCCGTCAGAGCAGCAAAGTCTTCTTCTGTTGCGTAGTGCGTCTCCAAAAGAAGTGCCCGCATTTCATCGTAGGTTTGTATCATAGGACTTAGACGTACGATGTAATTTTTTCCACAACATCTGCAAGGGAGGTATTCGACTTAATAAAATAGTCTTTCACGCCGAATTCCTTCGCCCGTTTCACATCCTGCTCCTGTCCCAGGTTTGAAGCGACAACCACAGGCACCGTATTCCCTTTTTTGGCCAATGCTGCTAACACTTGAAATCCGTCTACCTTGGGCATCACCAAATCAAGCAAAATCAGGTCAACCTGCTCCGTTTCGAGAAGTGCTAGGGCGGCCTCTCCATCTTCCGCCGTGAGGACATGAAAACCTTGAGCACCCAGCTTCAGCTGAAGCGCATGCACAAGCGGCTTTTCGTCTTCGACGATGAGAATTGTTTTGCTTTCCTTTGTTGACATTGGTTTATTTTTATTTTTTCAAGTTACTTTAACACATTTTTGCTGATGGATCAATGACTGGGCGTGCTTTCCTCAAAGGGGAAAGTGACCGTAAAGCGTGAGCCCTTCCCCTCTTGAGAGACAAACCACACCTGGCCACCCATGGTTTTCGCAAAGGACGAGGCTATGTAGAGCCCCAGACCGCTTCCTACCGTATCAATAGAGCGCACATTGTCAGCCCGGAAGAGTTTACTAAACACCTTTGCCTGTTGTTTTTTCGGGATACCCATACCGTTATCTTCGACGACCACCGCCAGAGAGTGGCGCCGAATGGGGTGTCCTTGAAACGACGACTTTGGCTTTAGATTATGCACAGAAAGGCGAATTTCCCCCTTTGGGTTTGTATAGTGCACGGCATTACTCAAAAGATTTTCAATAATCATGCGGAATAACTTCGGATCGAGAAAAACGGTCTGAATATGCCGATCACACAGGTAGGCAAGACTAATGTCCTTCTCCCGCAATTCCTGGGAAAAATAATGCATGACATCTTCAAGGATACGGCAGGGTTCGACACTTTGTGGCTCTGGTGAAATTTTGCCAAGTTCCAGGCGAGAAACATTCAACAGGGAGTTCACAAGCGAGTTCATGCGAATACTATTTGTATACGCTTCATTCAAAAGCTCCGTCCTGCTTTCCTGTGGAATGATGCTCTTTTTCGGATCTTCCAGGAGCAGTTCAAGATACCACTTCATTGCAGTCAGTGGCGTTCGTAACTGGTGCGATGCAAGAGAAACAAACTCGGATTTCGCCGTATCAATTTGACGTTCCTTTGTAAAATCACGAAACACCATAATCGCTCCTGCCATGCCTTCATGTAACAAAATGGGGGCAATCGTCAGGGAAATGGGCAGTACTTTTCCACGGGGCAGGAGGTAGGTGAGATCCGTCATGGTCACCACCTTGCGTTCCTTCATCGCAAGTGTAAACGGATGGCGTTCCGGTGTCAGCGTACCATCTTCATCCGAGAGGGGACGCACGGAAAAAAGTGACGTTTGATCCTTCAGCCCCCGTAGACGCAAGAGGGTTTTCGCCATGGAGTTCATATACAAAATTGTTCCTGACTCATCCGTTGCAATCACTCCTTCACCAATACTTTCCAGAATGGTTTCGTTTTTCACCTTCGCCTCGGTAATCGAGAGGTTTGCTTGCCTGAGCGTCTGATTGGAGGTGAGCAGTTCCTGCGTGAGTTTTGAAAAAGCTGTCGCTAAAACACCAATTTCATCCTTTGAGCCAATGTGCGGAAAGGTCGTTATGCGACCTCGCCTAAGAGATTTTGCGTAACTGGTGAGTTCTAATATGGGTTTTGTGATGACCTTCGCCATGACACCCGCAAACCCAAGGCCGATGGCTATAAAAAATATGATATACACAAACAAGAGTTGTTGAAGAATTTCCGCATAGGCAGCAATACTCAGCGTATACTGACGTATCATTTGGGAGGATTGTTCTAAAATGCCATCAATCTTCGATCTCCCTTCGTAGAAAACCTCTTCCATTTTTTGCGTATCCTCTCGCTGAAGTGACATGGCCGTAAAGCTCGATCCATAATCCGTCACGTCTTCGAGGAGCTTGAGATAGGCTTCCCCGTCCTTCTCACGACCTTCATTTCGAAATACCTCAACAATTGCACGCATTTCCCCCTGCACCTTACCGTAGGTTCGTTCCCAGGTTAAAAAGGCAACACGCCCTGGAAGTGAATCAGACTGTGCCAGTCGCCCAAAGATATACGCATCGCGGTGAGCAGTGGCGAGCTGGGTTAAGTGTTCCTGCACACTGCGCATATTGCTGCCAATAGACAGAAGCCCATATTGGAAACGAGCAGTCATGAAAAACGCCAACAGAGAAAAAAGCAAAAGCAGTAAGACAAGGACACCGAAACTCAGACGCAGCTTAATTTTGATGGGAAAGTGAATAAACACGCGCCAAAGGGACGAGTCGCGCGCGTTGAGCATCACTAGCAAGTCTGCGATGGAACGAAGTGTAAGAGACAAACCCGTTCCCAAAAACAGGAGGGCCGGGAGTTGCTGTGGTAAAAATCCCACTGCTTGGTAGGTCTCGGAAAAGGATGGAATGACCAAAAGACTGATGAGCCCAAAAAAGACAAGCAGTACTTCAAACACCAACCGTGGCCAAAAAATCCACTCACTTTTCGTTCCGCGAAAAAACATCAGGAAACCCAAAATCACTATAGCGATAGCTTCTGAAAGACTCGGGATCAAATAACGAATATTGCCCCAAGCATGAATCTGTGTGATGTGCATCTCCGGGAATATCCAGACATGTGCCGCTGTAAAACCAACAACCAGGAACAGTAAAAACACGGCCCAGAACAGGCGAAAGCCGCGTGTTGAGAGGAGACGTGTGGGCAGAAGGAGCGAAAGCGATACACAAAATAGCAAGATCGCAAGTAAAGGCGCCGTAGGTTGCCAACTTGCAAGCATTCGTGCAAGGATTTCAATATCGAGTATCCACCCTAGAAGTACAACACCCGCAAGAAGCAAGACCAGTGCTGCACACACCCGGGATAAGGCCATCACGAGGTTTTTCATATGCAAAGGGTGTCAGATGCAAAAAAAGGGGAGCAAAGCTCCCCTTCGTTCCTTACTACTCTTTAGCGCGTTACCGTAATATTGGCGCTCTGTTCTGCACTTGGTGAACACACCGTCACACGCCCATTGGAACTTCGTGCGACAAAATAGCCTGTTCCATTGGTCGACGAACCCGTGGGATCCGTAGGCAGAGAAACGAGATACTCTTCATTGGTCGTCAACGCAGAGAGATCCACGAGACCACTACAAGATGTGGCACCGGTTTTACAAATCTCATTGGTTGCAGGTGTAGCACACGTAGCAGAAGTTGGAATAGTCGACGGGATCGTTCCACTATTATCAACGGCATACTGATAGACACCATTGAGGATAGAAGTGACGTCAGAACGACGCTGGGAATTTCTTGTATCCGCCAGCTGCTTGTTTGGGTTGATCGCCACAATAACGATACCTGCCAAAATTGCAATTGCTGCAACCACGAGCAAGATTTCCAAAAGGGTAAACCCTTCTGAGAGCTGCGGCTGCTTGTGTTTTTGTGTGAACATATCGAGTGAGTAAGGAAGTTCGACATTTAAGAATACAACAAATCGCGAAAATTTGCAAAAATTCTTATTTATGGCAAGGGGAAGCTGTGTAAAGCATGCCCAGATACTTGCACAATTCTAGGAAAAGAGTAGCCTTGGCCTATCTATTGTCTTACGAGTTTCTTATGAACTTGAAACATGCATCACTTGGAGCACTGCTCCTGAGCGCTACCCTTCTGACCAGCTGTATTGGTCAACCTGCACCGACAAACAGCAATGTTGCAGAGGCACCCAAAAACACGCTCACCCTTACCAAAACCTCCTTTACCGCCGGTGAGGACATCGTTGTGACCTTTGCCACGGAAGCGACAGAGAAAACGGCCTGGATTGGCGTTATTCCAAGTGCTACGCCTCATGGTAGTGAAGAAACCAATGATAAGGCAGACGTCAGTTATGTGTATCTTGATGGAGCAACCTCCGGTACAAAAACGCTCAAGGCGCCTATGACCGGTGGATCCTTTGATCTTCGTCTCAACGACAGTGATGCAAACGGAAAAGAACTTGCAAGCGTGAGTTTTACGGTAACAGCTCCAGTCATGGATGCAAACCCAACTACTGGTTCAGGTGTGAGCATTACACTGGGCAAAACCAGCTATAAGGCAGGTGAAGCCATTGAAGCAACCTTTACGGCTCCCGCAACCCTTGATCCAACTGCATGGATTGGACTCATACCTGCAGAGACTCCTCATGGTACAGAACCCGTGAACGACGCCGCAGACAAGGCATATATGTATCTCAATAAGAAGACCTCTGGATCTGTGACGCTTACTGCTCCTACAGAGCCTGGAACCTACGATCTTCGCCTGAATGAAAGTGACGCAGGTGGTCTTGAACTTGGAGCAAGCGCACCCTTTACAGTGGAATAATCTCCAACACGAGCCAAAAAACGCAGACCTCCGGGATCTGCGTTTTTTTATTGATATTTTTCCAGGAGAGCATCCCAAACCGCATCTGCAACCCAGTTCGCCATCCCAAGGGTAATACCCGGCGTCGCATTGAGCTCAAGAATATGAACATCTTTGCGCAGGGAGGTCGCCTTCGCTATATCAGGACATCGCACATCGATAGCAAGGACATCCATTTCAAGTCGCCTTGCGAGTTCAATGGCCTCTTTTTGCATCTCAGGAGAGACATACGCCGTCACATCCCGCTCTGTTCCACCCTTCCCCGCATTACACACGCGACGCAAAATCACCACTTCACCTTCTGGTGGAACGGAATCCAAAGTCATGCCACCTCTTGCGAGGTTATCCAAAAGCTGAGGATCGAGTTCAATCGGACTATAAAAACTGGCGTAACGAGTCTTCCCTCGTGCAGGACGTCTATTTTCTCGATCTATCAATCGGCGAACAGAAAGTTTCCCATCGCCTTTGACGGCCGCAGGCATGCGTTCAATGACATACACACATCGACTGCCCACCACAAGAAACCGGTAATCTTCCCCACCAATATACTCCTCAATTTGCACATGTGTTCCCCGCTTCGAGGCTTTGATAACCCGATCCCACGCTTCCTCACGTTCCATGAGGCTGTAGGGAAGAACCGTAATACCAAAACCGTGGGAACCATCGATGGGCTTAAAGACCACATTCTGTTTTTCCTTAGACCATGTCATGGCGGCATCCTTTTCTGAGGCGTGAAAAACGCGTGCTTCTGGGATACAAAATCCCCACCGCTGAAGCAAGGTATGCGTCAGCGCCTTGTCTCCGATGAGGCGAGCAGAGGAGATAGAACCACCAAAGGCCGTTGCCTTCCAGAGATATTCCTTCCCTCCGATATGGGCTATATACATGTTTTTGGATGCAGAGAGCACATCAATCTGGATACCTCGCTTCCGCCCTACTTCAATAAGCATGCGGGTACTAATGGTCATATGGGAAAGATCTGAAGGCACGAAAAATGGGGTTACGCTGATAAATCTAATTCTCGATCAATACGAATTTGCTTCACAAAGTCTTCTACGTGGGAGACGAGCACCATCACACCCTCAAACTGATCAAGGGCTTTGGCGATAACAGGGAGATGGCGAAAGTTAATGTGATTAGTGGGCTCGTCAAGAATGAGGAGCCCCGGCTGCATCAGCACGAGTTCCGTAAAGGCAACCAACCCCTTCTGCCCTTCGGAGAGACTACCGATTTTTCTCGCCATAACGTCACCCGTAATGAGGAAGCTTGCGGCTTTGGAGCGGATATCCTGTTCCGTGTAGCGATCGTCGTATTTCATAAGCCAGTCAAACACCGTCGAGTCGAAATCCAGAGTGGAAAAGTCCTGACGGTAGTAGCCAATTTCAATGCCAGAAGCGATGTGGGCACCAGGCGCCTTCCCTGTAGCAAGGAGCTCCAAAAGCGTTGATTTACCAATGCCATTGGGGCCGGAAAGGAGAAGGTGTTCCCCTTTTCGCAGCACAGTCGGGACACTCAGTTTTTTCTCGACCACCTCGTGATCCTGCATAATGGTGACGGAATCAATGACGAGAATTTCCCCTAAAATACGTTCCTGCACAGGAATAATAAAATCACGTATGGAGCGATCTTCCCGGCGCACATCCACTTTCATCTCTTCCAGCTCCTGCGCCTTATCGCGCATTTTTTTTGCCACCAAACGGAGTTTTCCCCCTTTGTGCGCAAACTCGTTCGCTTGCTCCTTATTGGCACGAATTTCTTTTTCCAGTCGCGCATTTTTCATATTTTCCTTTTCAATTCGCTTAGCGATTTCCTCCTGCAAGGAGTAGTAGTCGCCGACGTATTGTTCGATTTTTTTCGTGTGCACATCGAGATACAATACACCATCCGTGAAGGCATTCAAAAAATCCGCATCGTGGGAAATAACGATACAGGTCTTCTCGGACATCAGGAGAAACATGAGCAAATGGTTGATACCTTCGGGATCAAGGTTATTCGTTGGCTCATCTAGAAGCAGCAAATCGGGATCCTGAATAAGGGCTGCCGCGAGAAGAAGACGCGCCTGCTGTCCACCGGAAAATTCTTTAATTTTTTTATCGTGCGCAGCTTTCAAATTCACAATGTCGAGCACTTCTTCAATGCGGCGTCCGATATCCTTGGCCTTCTCGCTGAGCTGTTTCTGAAAAAAATCTTCCACCGTGAGTTCGAGATCCTCTCGAGGCATCACCTGATGAGCAATACCAATGGTCGTTCCGGGAAAAACATTCACATCGCCCTTCCGCGCTTTGAGAGTCCCTGCCATGATTTTGAGAATCGTGCTCTTCCCGGCACCGTTTTGCCCCATGATGGTAATTTTACTCCCCTCGCGCACGGAAAAATTCACCTCGTTTAAGAGGGGGCGTTTCTCTTCGTAGCCAAAGATAACATCTTTGAAACTGACCAACGTTTTTTGTGACATATTTTCACTATATTTTGATAAGGTTTGCGCGTAGTATACCTCGGCTTAACTAAATCTCCAACCTCTATGCCTCAGAAATACATAGGTTCATGCCATTGTGGAGCCGTTGCATTTGAAACGGAACTTGATACCGCATCCTGCATCACCTGTAATTGCTCCATGTGTGGACGGGCGGGCACTGTTCTTTCCTTTGTGCCAGAAAATGCCTTTCACCTGCAAAAAGGTGCAGATGAACTCACAGATTACCTCTTTCATAAAGAACATATTCATCACGTTTTTTGTCAAACTTGTGGTATTAAGCCTTTTGCCTATGCAAAGGGAGAGAATGGAGAAACGACGTATGCAGTGAACCTTCGATGTCTTGAGAATCTTGATATCGATTCGCTCACACCGCAAAAGGTGGATGGGAAATCCTACTAACTTATTTTTATGCGTACTCAACCTCGCAAACCAGCACCGCTGAAAAAACTGCTTAGGCCTTACCGAACCTGGCTGACCGCTTTGTTTGTGCTGACCCTGCTGAGTAATGGTCTCAATCTCTGGATTCCACAGATTATTTCCCAGGGTATCGATACCTTTGCTTCCACGTCAGGGGTGTCGCCGAGTATATTCTGGCAATTCTTCTGGTTCATGCTGCTTATTTTTGCTCTTGGGGTTGCTCAGGGTATTCTGCAAAGTCTTCTTTCGGAAAAGGTGGCGTTTCATTTGCGCAGAGATATGGCGGAGAAAATCTCTCGTCAACCTTATGCCTATATTGAAGAGGTCAGTAGCGCAAAACTGATGACACACATGACGGCGGATGTAGATGCCGTAAAGTCTTATATTGCCATGGCCGTTGTTGCCATGAATTCAGCATACCTGATTATCGGAGGATCAGCGCTTCTACTGCTGTGGACTAACTGGGGTCTCGCGTTTGCGGTGCTGACTATTGTGCCCCTTATTGCGGCAACATTTATGGTGATTTTCAAGCAGCTTGGCCCACTCTTCCGGAAGACAAGAGAAAACATGGACGCTTTAGGAGCGGTGATTAGTGAAAGTATTCTGGGCGCTGCGCTTGTCCGTGTGCTGCATGTGGAGAAGCAAGAGCAGGAGAAATTTACCGTTGTGAATCGAATCACCAAAGAAACAGGAATGCGTATTCTCCATCTATTTTCTGCGATGATTCCTCTCATCACCTTCATTTCAAACGGAGCAACAATTATCTTGTTGCTCTTTGGAGGACACCTGGTGATTCAGGGGTCCATGACTCTCGGGCAACTCTCCGCCTTTATGAGTTACGTCATGCTCTTTATTTTCCCGATCATTTCCCTTGGGTTTTTGAGTAACTTTGCGATGCAGGCAACGGCTTCATACAATCGCATTTCCGAGGTGTTGGATGCACCAGAGCCACCCGCACATGGCGGTCTTCAGGTCGTTCCTAAGGGCTCCATTGCCGTTCGTCATCTTTCCTTAAAAAAAGGGGACAAACAAATACTCAAAGATATTTCTTTTGCCGTCGAACCAGGGAGTAAGACTGCTATTGTTGGCCCCACCGCTGCAGGAAAAACACAGTTACTGCAAATTCTCTGCGGTCTGACCGCCCCAACAGAAGGCGATGTGCTCTACGACGATAAGCCTCTTTCTGCCTATGATCCGGAGTATATTACGCAACATATAGGCTTTGTTTTCCAGGATAGTGTCATTTTCAACACGACCCTTGCTGAGAATATTGGATTTCAGACAGAACTCTCCAAGGAAGCTGCCCAAAAAGCACTATCTACAGCTGAGCTCTCTGCCTTCATCGAGCAACTCCCTGAAGGTGTAAACACGATGGTTTCTGAACGTGGGGCAAGCCTTTCCGGAGGGCAAAAACAACGACTGATGCTTGCTCGCGCTCTTGCGCAGAATCCCAAAATTCTCATGCTCGATGACTTTACGGCACGTGTTGACGGCCCAACCCAGGCACGTATTCTTGCGAACCTGCACACCAATTATCCTGACGTCACCATCATCAATATTACGCAAAACATAGCCTCTGTCCTCGAGTACGATCAAATCCTCGTTCTTATGGAAGGCGAACTCCTCGGTATCGGCACGCACGAAGGTCTACTCACCTCATGCCCTGAATACGCACAAATGTATACGTCACAACAAAGCACTCACCACTATGAACTACACGCTTAAAACTACCCAGAGCAAAAAGTCGATGCGTGAGACGCTTTTCGACCTCATGCCCCTTCTGAGCCCCGAGAAAAAGGCACTATTTTTTGCCCTTGCTGCAACTCTGGTCAATTCTGGCCTGAACCTCCTTGGACCTCTTCTTCTTGGAATCGCCATTGATCAATACATTGCCAAAGGCGAGTATGCGGGCGCAGTCTGGATATCTCTGGCGCTCCTTGGTATTTTTGCCCTCGCCTTTGTTGCTGGATATACGCAGACAACACGCATGGGCAGTGTAGGACAACGCACGTTGTTCCGCCTACGCAATGATCTGTATGCAAAAATCCAGGAACTGCCCATAGCATTTTTTCATCAAAATGCGACGGGCGATCTCATTTCTCGTATCAATAACGATACAGAAAAACTCAACCAGTTTTTCTCCCAGTCCCTCGTCCAGTTTTTTGGCAATATCTTTATCATGTCAGGAGCACTGGTGCTCATGATGATACTCCATTGGGATCTGGCACTTCTTGCCCTTGTGCCAGCCGTGGTGGTCATTGTTATTACGCAACTGATTTCCCCATGGGTTCGACAGACCAATCAGCAAAGTCAGGCGGCCACAGGGTCGCTCAGTGCGGAAGTCGGTGAAGGGCTCAGTAACTTTAAAGCGATCGTTGCCTTCCATCGAAGAGACTATTTCCGCAATCATTTTGCCGGTATCAACAAGAGTGCGTACCGAGCTTCTTTGGAAGCAGCCATTGCGAATCAGCTTTTTACACCTCTGTACGGACTTGCCTATCATGTGGCGCAGCTGACCATTCTCGTGGTGGGACTCATGCAAATTCAAGCGGGTGCACTCAGTATTGGACTTCTCATCAGTTTTCTTGCCCTCGCAAACCGCTTTTACGAACCCTTCCGCTTTTTAGGACAATTGTGGGCATCGTTTCAGTCTGCCCTTGCGGCCTGGGATCGCGTCGCAAGAATTCTCTCCCTTAAGACAAATCTGCCCACGGAGACCGCAGGAAAAACCGGATACCCGGAGGCAATTTTGAAATGTGAGCAGGTCTCCTTTTCCTATGAAGATGGAACAACGGTGCTGCATGATATTAACGTGACCCTCATGCAGGGCAAAACCTACGCGCTTGTGGGGCCGACAGGTGGAGGAAAAACGACAACCGCCTCCTTGTTTGCTCGATTATATGATCCCAGTTCCGGAACCATTTACCTCAAAGGGAAAGATATTCGCACCTACACGGAAGCAGAACGTACATCGATGATCGGCTTTATTCTTCAAGATCCCTTTCTCTTTTCCGGTACGGTGCAAGACAACATCGTGTACGGGCATCCAACGCTTACAAAGTGTGATGAACAAACGTTATTGCGCGCCATGGACAAATGGCATATTCAACCTCTAATTCAGAAGTTTCCGGAGGGGCTCTCCACGACTATTGCCCGTGGTGGAGAAGGTCTGAGTCTTGGACAAAAGCAGTTGATTGCCTTTATGCGGGCTGTCCTTCGGGAGCCGGAGTTGTTGATTCTCGATGAAGCAACGGCCAATGTGGATACGGTGACAGAACAGTTACTGGAAGACATTTTGGCGCAACTACCAAAAACAACAACGAAAGTCATTATTGCCCACCGTCTTGGAACCATAGAAAATGCTGACGAAATTTTCTTTATCAATGGCGGGACGCTCACCAATGCGGAATCCTTTGGTGATGCTGTGGCATTAATTTCCAAAAAGAAATCTCGGTCTTAAGTACTATATTTTTCCTATTCTTCAGGAAATCTTCAGAATTGCGCTGTACACTTTGCTCATGAATATTCTCCTTATTGAAGACAACCGGACACTCGCAAAATCACTCGAACGTGTTCTTAAACAAGAAGGACATACGGTGGAGTATGCATGGAATGGTACGGATGGGCTTCATCTTTGGCGTACACGTGCAGATCATCTCGATCTGGTCATTTCAGACGTGATGCTTCCCTACCTCGATGGTCTTTCGCTTTGTAAAACCATACGTGAAGAAAACATCCAGACGCCGGTTTTGTTTTTAAGTGCACTCGGGGAAACTCATCAACGTGTTGAGGGATTACGTAGTGGAGGTGACGATTACCTGATCAAACCCTTTTCTATGGATGAGTTGCTTGCGCGCGTCGACGCGCTCCTCCGGCGGCCACGTGCACGCGTGCCCGACCTACTCGCTCTCGGGACGGATATAACCCTCTCACTCGAGAACAACTCGGTCACGCTTGCGGGCAAGGAGGTTCTCCTGACCCCCATGGAATTTCGTATTCTGGCCTACCTTGCGCAGCACAAAAACATGACGTGTACTCGTGGCCAACTCCTAGAAAACTGCTTTGAACACAGTAAAGATCAATGGAGTAACAGTCTCGAGGTGCACATTAAAAATCTTCGTCGAAAACTTTTTTCCAAACAGCATGCTTGCTCTCTTCAAACCGTTCGGGGTATTGGCTACAAAATGGCAACAGAATGAGTTTTTCCGAGCACAGTGCAAACTCTCTGCCCTCTACACGCTCATCATAGCCGTCCTTCTTCTCAGTTTTTCCTTCGTGTTAGCGGGTCAGGTCCAGCAGCGGTGGCAAACGTCACGTGAAGTTATTCCTGAACTTCTTGTGCGAGATATCGCATCAAAAGAATCTCCAGAAAAGATTATTGTAAAAATTGATCGAGAGGAGCGCGAACACAGAAAAGTGTATGAGGTCTATTTTTCTGACACAGACAAAGTTCTCATTGATGCCCATACAGGAAAAGTTCTTTCTGCAACCAATGGATCTGATGACCATAGTGGTGATTTCCTTGAAGAGTTCTTTGAGGTACTGTTCTGGCTGAATGCAGGGGTGCTCGTATTTGTCGCTGGTCTCAGTTATTGGTTTGCCGGTATAACACTGCGCCCCATAAAGGAAAAAATGGAAAAAGAGCACCGATTTATGGCCGACGCAGCACATGAACTGCGAAATCCACTTGCCGCCATGAGTGCCTGCGCTGAATCTGTGTTACGACAACCAAAAATCACCGAAAAGGATAGTCGAGAAATCTTAACGGATATGCTGGGGGAAACGCAGCGTCTTTCCGATCTCACGGAATCCTTGCTCGTTTCATCAGGCCAGGAAGAAGAAGCCTTCCTTATCACTTCACTCACAAAAAGGACCAGAGACGTCGCTGCAAGACTTGAAGGGATGGCAGCGCAAAAAAAGTGCGTGATACAAACAGAGTTCGCCGACTATTCAACCAGGGTTCGGCCTCTTGCATACGATCGGCTTGTCTACAATTTGCTGCACAACGCTATAAAGTTTTCCTCGCCCAACTCCACGATTCATGTCCGTTTGCTTCCTCAGGGTATACTTGAAGTAGAAGATCAGGGGATAGGTATCACCCCCGAACAACAAAAGCACCTCTTCGAGCGTTTCTACAAAGCGGATGTTTCCCGAAACCTGGAAACGGGAGGTAGCGGACTGGGCCTCTCCATCGTGCAGGATATTTGTCATGCACATCAGTGGAAAATCCGCGTCAGGAGCACTTTGGGTGAAGGAAGCACCTTCCGTGTATTTTTCCAATGATCTTCAGGATATCTTCAGAATCACTGTATAGAATCGTTTCGTACATTCTTTCGATTTGCTATGCAACGATTGCTTTCCTTGCTCCTACTCGTGAGCTCCCTTGCCCTTGCGCTTGTCCTCCAGGGACCTAGCCCTCACACCACTCCTCATTCCATCAACCTCCTTCCCGTCGCTCGGGCTGGGCACGACCAGGATGATGGTGAGGAAGAGCAATTCCGCTCTACGGAAGAAGAACGGGAAAGTGATGAAGAAGAGGAACGCCCTGCACTTGATATTCCGAGAAAGGAGGTTGAAATCACCACACCGATTTTTGTTACCCCTCCGGTTCCTACAGAGAAAAAGACCTCAACTGCACCGAATCCACCTTCGAGAACGGTTTCAACAAACCGAACTTCTCCAAAAACACTGCCGGTTTCCCTTCGTGCTCCTAAATTCTATAGCATACCCTCAGATCTTGCATCCTTGAATACCGAGCAAAAAGCCGCCCTAGATAAGGCAGAACATGCTTGGCTATTGGAAGCACTTTGGCGGATGTCTGAAATTTTACGAGGAGTTCTCGCCATGAGCGATCTCCCTCGCGTACGCCCGCTCACGGCGGTTCGCCCTCAAGATATTGAGCCAACAGCAACTGGAAATGTTTTTGCGACAACAAATCCAAGAGCCAAAACCCCTCCAACCGTGGTGAGAAGGTCTTCCCAAACTGCCGCTCCGGCGCTGAGCAAAACCCCTGCTTCTACGTTCCCAACGGTCACAGCTCCTTCCAATAACGTCGTCATTACGCAAAAAACTGCCCCTCGCACGCAGGTCACCCATGCAGTAACACGCGCAAGCTAATGATCACCAAAGTTTCCATACGACCAGGTTGTATTTCCTGCAAAAACTGCGAGCGCACGTGCCCAAACATCTTTCGCGTTGAAGGGACCTCATGGGTCGTTAACAGCGACTACCAGACAAACGGAGCTGCAATTTATGAGGCAGCTCGCAATTGCCCCGTGCAAGTCATCGCTGTTGAAGACAATGATCCCGCCCGCCCTACTGCAACGCAGCAAGAAATCCAGGCCTTCTTTGTCGAAAAGCGCCAAAAGGCACGGGGTGTCTTGGAGTTTGATTTTCGCACAGAAACGGAAGGAACGTTTACTCCAGGCCAGTTTGCGTCGCTTCATCTCCAGGATGCAGCAGGAGAATTTGCCCGCTGCTATTCTATTCGTTCGTGGCGCAACGGAATTATACGGTTTTGTATAAAAATGCTGCCCAACGGTCGTGGTAGTGCCGTCCTGCAATCGCTCGCAAAGGATGTTCACATCACACTGCAAGCTGGTCTGGGCTCCTTTTGCTTGGAGCAAACATCGCGACCTAAGCTCTACATAGCAACGGGCACGGGTATAGCTCCCATCATGGCTATGATTGAGGCAACCCCAGCCAACATCCCTTGTCATGTACTCTTTGGCGGAGCAACCAAAGACGACATACTCTATGCAGAAGAATTGCGCGCGTATCCTGCAGTCACGACCACAATTTGTCTTTCCAAGGAAACGATGAGCATGCCAGGCGTTGTGCAGGGGCGCGTCACAGATGCGCTTAAGAAGATGGACGACCATCTCACAACCAAGGCAGACATATATGTTTGTGGTAATCCAAGGATGGTCGACGATGTGCGGGCCATTCTCCGTGCACAAGGCGTTCCAGAGGAACGCATTCATTACGAGCATTTTGTCTCTGCTGCTCCTGCAGACTCCCTTGCACACTTGGCAAGTTCCAGGGAAACAGGAGCTTCGGATGGTGAAATCGCCCTTCGATTTCTCCTCCCCTGGTTTCAACGTCTTTTGCTGATTGCATCCGCCCTTACACCAATGCTCGCCCTTGTGCCGGAACGGACAGCATTTCTTTGGGACCTCAGCCTCTACGCCGTGATACTTTTGATGATACTACGACCACTGCGAGATATTTTTCCCAAAAATCGTCTCTTCCCTCGGCTTATCCCCCTTCGCAAGGAACTGGGCATTTTTTCTGCCAGTGTTGTTGCAGCAAGTGCCCTGATTCACTACACATCGCTAGGTTTTGATTTTCTCGGCACCTATTTTCAAGCTGCCTACTGGAGCTTTGAGAAGAACCAGTTTGCCGCGCACATGGGGGAACTGACCGGCGTCATTCTGCTTTTGACCTCCAATACTCTGAGCCAAAAGTTGCTCGGCCCTAACTGGAAACGCCTGCAGCGTCTGTCCTATGTGTATTTTTTCAGTGGCGCTTGGTATGTCTGGGCGAGTTTTGGCAAAACTGCCGGGCTGGTTGGCATGATCCTTGTGCTCACACTGTCACTTCTTGCCTTTGCGCTCAACCGTTTACGCCCCACCCATGCATAATACGACCATTGCCTTTCTGACTATTCCCCTCCTTGCACTGTACCTTTGGCGTACCATCCATGTTTTTGGCAAACCGCTTCGAGAAGTCATTGTGCTCTGTGTTTCTCTTCCTTTCCTGAGCTTTTGGATGTTTGGATCTTTCCTGCCGTCGTGGCAAAGTACAATACCTCAACTACCTGTCGATGCGCCCGACTTCTCTCTGCAGAATATCCAGTCAATACAGAGCGCGAATATCTATGAACAGCAAGCGTCACAGCTGCAGGCAGGGGACGTCCCAAAAACGCTGATTTCAGACCCTTTGGGGCCTAGCCTTCGCATTGTTTCTCCTCAGCAGAGTGAAGAATTCAGCGCAGATACCACTCATATCCAAGTCAGTGCAGAGGTCGTAGATGCTACGGACCCCAACCCTCTCGTGAAGGGTGTCGGAGATTTTACTCTGGTTCCCGGTATGAATGTCATTGTCGTCTCTGCGGTCAATAAAGACGGACATGCAAACAGTACCTATGTTCTCGTTAAACGCGCCAAGTAACTCATGATTCTTCCTCTCCAGCAAATCACCTTCGAAGCCCTGGGCACAGCATGGAACCTGCAGTACGCAAGCGAGCGCCCAGATGCCCTTCTTCCAGAGAAAATCTCCAGGGAGATCATGCGCATCAACAGACTCTTCTCCCGTTTCGACCCAGGCTCCCAACTCTCCCAGCTCAACAAGAACCGGCACGGGAACATGACTCCGGAGTTTATGGAGCTCTTTGTTCTCGCGGAAAAGTATGTACTGCAGACAGATGGACGTTTTACGCCCCTCGCGTCTCCCATGCACTTCGGCTATGTGGAGAGCTTTCTGACGCATGTTCCCGTCGCCCAAAAGTCACAGCACATCAATATGGACTGGCACCTGCTTAAAAGACACGATCATACACTGACGCTGGCACCGGGGCAATTTCTGGATTTTGGCGGCATTGGCAAGGGTTATCTCATTGACCGGCTTATGCCGATCCTGCTGACAGCGAGTCCCCATGTATTGATTGATGGCGGAGGAGATATTCGCGTTGCGGGAGGCGATGGATCCGGAGGCGCCTGGCGTCTTGGTCTTGAAGACCCAACTGAGCACGGTGACGAACGTATCCTCGAACTCTGGGACGGAGCACTGGCCACCTCCGGCACCTACCGCCGAAAGTGGGGGGCCTTTCATCACCTGATTTCTGCCCAGGAAGGTGGCCCCAAAGCGCATGCTCCACTGGCAATCAGCGCTCAGGCACCAACGGCGACGCTTGCAGATGTCGCCGCAACCACACTCATGGTAACCCCTGCAGACGAACGAGCAGCCATGGCGTCCAAACTGCAGGTCCGCTGGGGGTCTTGGTCAAAAAGCGGTTGGAGTGGCTGGAATTGAGGTTCCTCTTTGATTATCAGACCAATGCGCGTAGTATGCGTGGGTTACCCTCACTCATACCCATGTCCCATACCTTCGCCGACCTTCCTCTGCTTCCCGTGCTGCAAAAAGCCATAAGCGCGGAAGGATACAGCATTCCAACGCCCATACAATTGCAGGCGATTCCGCACATTCTCCAGCGGCGCGACGTTCTTGGCATCGCCCAAACAGGCACAGGGAAAACTGCCGCCTTCGCTCTGCCTATTTTGCACCTCTTGCAGAGTGCGCGGGATCCAGAGAAACCCATCACCCGGCGCGCCATTAAGGTACTTATTTGCACACCCACCCGCGAGCTCGCCCTCCAAATCGGGGAGAGTTTTGCTACCTACGGCAAATTTACGGACGTGCGCTCCACCGTCATTTTTGGCGGTGTGGGTCAGCATGCCCAGGTGCGCGCCCTGGAGCGCGGCGTGGATGTGCTCATTGCCACGCCCGGGCGATTGCTCGATCTTCTGGGGCAGGGGTATATTCGCCTCCAGCACCTCGATACCTTTGTGCTGGATGAGGCGGATCGCATGCTGGACATGGGCTTTATTCATGACATCAAAAAGGTTATCAAATACCTGCCAGCAAAACGCCAGTCCCTCTTTTTCTCCGCGACGCTCGCGCCTTCCATCGCCCAACTTGCCGGCACTATTTTGCATGATCCCATAAAAGTGGAGGTGACGCCCGTGTCCTCCACGTCAGACATCATTCGCCAGGCCGTCTATTTTGTGAAAAAAGACAAAAAGCCCGACCTGCTGCGCTATGTGCTGGAAGATCGCGGCATCGAATCTGCCCTCATTTTCAGCCGCACGAAACACGGCGCCAATCGCATCGCCAAAATGTTGAACGAGGCAGGGGTGCGTGCGGAAGCCATTCACGGCAACAAATCGCAAAATGCGCGTCAGCTTGCCCTCGCCAATTTTAAGGCCGGCAAAACCCGCGCCCTCGTTGCCACGGATATTGCGGCGCGTGGCATCGATATTGATAGCTTGTCCCACGTCATCAATTTCGATATTCCCAACGAGCCCGAAACCTACGTGCACCGCATCGGTCGAACGGGTCGTGCAGGCGCCAAGGGTATCGCGCTCTCCTTTTGTAGCGAGGAGGAGTGCGTGTTCCTCCGGGATATTCACAAACTCATTTCCAAGGTGGTGCCGGTGCACATGGATCACCCGTATCACGTCGAGCACCCCATAAGCGCAAAACCACTGCCACCTGCACGGCGCGGAAAACCCGGGCGAGGCGGCAGGCCAGGAAAGCCAGGTGCTCGCCGCAGAAGATAACCTGTAGTATACTGGGAGGACAGTACTTTTCTTTGTATGCAACTCCTCCTTTCTAGTTTGCCACTGCTCCTGCTCATTGCCCTTTCTCTTTTCCGTGGCGTACAAACGGGGGTGTTTTTTGGCTTTCTCACAGCCGTGGCCCTTTTCTTTGCCCGTGATGGAGACAGCACTATTTTGGGCGCTCTCAGCGTATCGAGTGCCGTGAACACCCTGCAGATCCTGTTTATCGTTTTTGGCGCCCTGCTGCTGCATAGCACCATGATGTCAAGCGGGCGGCTGGCAGACATACAACAGGCCGCTGCGCATTTACATCCAAATCCGCACGTGCGTTTCTTCCTCATAGCGTCCGTAATGACCTGTTTTTTTGAAGGCGTCGCAGGTTTTGGAACGCCGGGTGCGTTAGTACCACCTATTCTTGTCTCACTAGGCTATCCCGCCCTCCTCTCCGTGACCTCTGTCCTCCTGTTTGATGCACTATTTGTGCTCTTTGGAGCCGTCGGCGCCCCCATCATTCTTGGCCTCCAAGAACCTTTGCAGCTTTCAGAGCAGGTGGTCGCGAACATAAGCGCCCAGTCGGCCCTGCTCATTGCCCTATCGAGCGTCGTCATTATGCCGTTGCTGTTGCGCGCATACAGCAAGGAAACTCAGGCGAAAGTCCCGCTTCTTCCCTTGGCGGGGTGGCTCGGCCTGCAATTTCTGCTCTTTCTCCTCTGTAGTTTTTTTGTACCGTCGCTCGCCTCCATTCTTGCGGCCTTCGGTACGATTCTCGCACTGATTATGCGCTCATGGCATGCAAAAACACCCCTGCGCCTTCGCCCTTGGCTGCCCTATGCTGCGCTTTTGGCCTTACTCTTCCTCCCGAAACTCCCATGGTTTCGCTTCATCAAAGAAAGTGCCGTGACCTTCACGAACCTCTTCGGCTCCAATGTCTCCACCACACTGATGATAGGCAGTTCACCCTTGTTCGCCTTTATCTTGGTGAGTCTCGTGCTCCTTTGGCAGACAAAAGGAAAACGCAATCTCCTCCCTCCCGTGCTCTCAAAAACAGGAAAAATTGCCCTCCTTCTCTTTCCCCTTCTGATGCTTGCAAAGATCATGGCCTATACGCCAATAGGGGGCTTTTCCATGGTGGCGGAAATTGGACAAGCACTTGCCTCTTTCGGTCAAGGAACACTCTTCCTGAGCCCATTTCTTGGTGCCTTGGGCACCTTTGTTGCCGGCAGCGCCACCGTGTCCAATATTATGCTCGCGCCGACACAGATACAAATCGCACAGCAGCTGGGGACCTCGACGGACTGGGTGCTTTCTCTGCAAACCACAGGGGCGGCCCTTGGGAATGCCATCTGTCTGTTTAACATCATTGCCGCTTGTGCCATTGTGCATCTGCCCGATTACCGAGCCGTCTTGCAAAAGACATTTTTGCCCATCTTCCTGGCTCTGGCGCTTGTGGGCTTGGTGGGGAGTTTTGGGTAGGTGGGTTTTCAGGGTCTCGTTCACAGTGATTATTGGATTGTTGACAAATTACCAAAAATGTATTTAATTCACATGACCCAAACAAACAACGATCTTTGAAAGGAAAAGGACCATGAAAATTGAAAAAAGAGACGGTGATTATCTCATTACTCCCGATGATACCGAGGATCCAAAACGTGTTCTTGCTGCTATTGCACGGGCATCAATCGAGTATGCTGGCCCTCGCGGCATGTCGCATTTGTCCAACCAAGACTTTAGTCTAAGTTGGTCGGAAGCTGAACGCTTTGTTCAGCTAGATGATTTCACAGAGCCAGCTCTGTACCTCGATTATGCAGGGCCCGGGCTCTGCAAAACAAAAATCATGCAGCGAGAGCCAAACACTTTTACAATGTACGGCTACATGTTTGAAAGGGATCGTGGAAATCCAATTCCTATGTTCGAAAGAGCGCAGGAATTACTGGACGACGAAAAAAAACCGAGCATGGTCGACCCTCGACGCATGCAACGTGGCGAGGGGCTTGATATGCTCCTTTCCAGCTATGATCTTGTCAGAAAGGAAAAAGAAAGTGATTGGGAATTTCTGAAAAGAGTTTTCCCAGCACTCTTCAAGTATGAGCCTGAGCTCTCGTTTCAGATTCTCATGGGAATGAATCCCAAGAACTGGACCGAAGCCAATAAGGCACTTGTCCTTTTCCTCGCCATGAGCGAGGGTAATGTATCCGAATGGATCAATGGCTTTCCAGGCGACCCCATAGGGTTGTAGGAAGAGTCGAACATCCACAATTTAGACCACACCTTGTGTGGTCTATTTATTTATCCATAGGTGAAAATCAAGTACCTTGCAAATTTGTTGACACGATTAAACTTTATGTATATACAGCTTATGAAAATAAAAAGTAGAGGTTTTTATGACACCAAATTGTTTAGCCAGCATCAATCACAATGCGCAGTCAATTTCGAAATACGTACAACAAATACGTGTTCTCGAAAAGTTGGGGGCCCAATTGACACCAGAAGAAGAAGCTTCGCTTACGGAGCTCGAATCCTTATTGGTCAAATCATTGCACATACCCATGAGGGTAGTGACCGCAATGACCAATCGTCATGGTATCATGATCGACCACGCAGAGATGGCTGAAGAGATTAAAAAACTCTAGTAGTCTCAATTCAAAAACCTTCGCTTATGAGCGAGGTTTTTTTGTGTATGAATAGTCAGAATTATGAAGCATAGAAATTTTCCTACTTACGAGAGCAACCCTTCCCCCTTCGCAACCACCTCATCGTAGCGAGCCCGGTTCCCCACTTCAGCAAAAAACGACGCCTTATGGAGAAGACTATACAGCTTTAGTGCGAATATACGTTCATCCAATGCAGTCAAATCAAACCCCTTTGCGCGATATACATCAATGCCCATATCGACAAGTGGGAAATCAGGATATCGTTCTGCGCTATGCACAAGATCGTAGAGAAAGTCGCCATACAGGGCATTCCCCCAATCAAGTACCCCTTCAACGCGCCCGCCTTGAAACAGGAGGTTTTCCAGAAAAAAGTCACCATGCTGCAAAAAGCGATAATTTTGGGTATCGCCTGTACATTCTGCTAACTTGTTTCTGATACGTTCTCCAAAGCATCTATCCAGAAACGTCGTCTGGTAGAGCATTTCCCACGTATCCACATCACGCCATTGATATGGGCTCGTCAGTACATCGCGCCAAGAAGCATACTGTCCGTTCCCCTGGGCATCCAATGTGCCAAATCCCGTAGTGTTTTTAGGAAGTGTCTGACTGGCTATAGATACTAACATATCAAGAAAGGCAGGGAGCACTTCGGCAGTCATATTTTCATCTGCCGTACCCTCAATAAAATGCGAAAGACAGAAATGCACCCCTTTATAGATCCCCCGATCTCGCACCTGACCTAGTGGCAAGTGCGATGAAAACGTCTTTGCAACAAACTCGTCTTTTTCATAGTCAAAACCATATTCTGCATTGAGCCGAAGCACGTATCGACGCGCGTGACTATCCGTCAGCAAAAACGTCTTGGAAATAAGCCCTCCCGTCATCTCCGCATATGAGGAAACCTGAAGTCCAAGATACGAAGCGATGCGCTTTGCATCTAACAGAGAGAGCATAATGATGCTGCGTTAATAAATATCTATATCAGACGAGCGCCGTTAGGGCACTCCTTGTCTGTAGTTGCTAAAACAATCTGACCATCACCGTTGGCAAAGCCTGTTACAAGAACCTCAGACTGGATTGGACCTATCTGCTTTTTAGGGAAGTTCGCCACAACAAGAACCTGTTTGCCCACAAGTTCTTCCTTTGTATACAGCGCCGTAATCTGCGCACTGGAGTTTTTAATACCCAGTTCACCGAGATCTACCCGCAACCTGTATGCTGGCTTTTGAGCTTCCGGAAATTCTTCTGCAGAGACAATAGTGCCGACGAGAAGATGCACCTTTTGAAAATCATTCCATGTAATCATTTCCATGCGAGTAACATTGAGGCAATAAATCGGTTACTCACAGGTATACCATACTTGCCATGCAATCTGAAAAATTTTTCCTCAATAGATAATACAAAGCTGGAATGCTATAGTGTGTATAAATCCCTTTCAAATCGACATGCCAAGAAAAATTCTGCTCATGGGGAGCAGTGGGTCAGGAAAATCCACGTATGCTAACCGATTGGCGGCTCAACTCAAACTTCCTGTCCTTCATATAGATATGATTAGTCATGACGACGACTGGAATCGTATTGAATCACATGTCGTGCTACAACACATTCTTCATTTCATCAAACAGCCTGCGTGGGTTATTGATGGACATTATCCAAAGTATTGCTTCACTGAACGGCTTGAAGCCGCAGATACTATTGTCTACTTCGATCTACCATCGCTTGTGTCTTTGTACCGCTGCCTTCGTCGCAAACAAAGAACGGAGAAAGGACTCGAACCTCGATATGGTGCGAAGGATTCGCAAAAAACAGCCCTGCGGTGGAGATTCATTCATTACCTTCTTTGGCGGTATCCCCGGAAGGTACGAAATCCGTCACTCAAATTCCTGCAACTGCGATATCCAGAAAAGCTCGTTCTTCTGAAAAACCAGCGTGAAATCGATCAGTACTTTGTTGGCACCTTTGGGATCACGTAACAAACAGTTTGAGAATACCCTCTCCCCACAAAGTATTCTAGCTATTCTTTTTAGACGCCAGCGTATATTCACAGACCAGCTCCTGAGCTTGACCCCTAATTTTTGTCTCACGCATTAGACGCAGAGATTGCACTGATTCTTCCCATGAGAGTGTGTAACCTGAAAAGAGGTCATGTACTTGCTCGAAGGGCACTTTTTCTCTAAACGCAATAATGGTAGAGTGGACAATATTTGGAGGTCGTTTTGTTTGAGGGAACAGCTCCATAACGTCTAAAAACTTATTTCGGATGATCGCAAGTTCAGAACTATACTTTGCTTTAGCTATAATACAGGGTTGAAACAATTCTAGAACATTGAAACTAAGTGTGAACGGTTGAATACTTTCAATTGAATGGGATATCGCACTATCTAGCTCTTCAGACATTGATCTATAGTATTCATCAACATCCCTATCATAGGATTCGAGCGTCGTCATAAAGTCATAGACAGTTATGTGCATAGCACCTTGTCCAGGTAAATAAACAGCGTCACCAAATTCCTTATGAAATGCGTTACGTATTTCAGCCACTGCATCATGAAAGCCTTGAGAGCATTCTATATTCACCACATAACCTACGGATTCCTTATTGAGTGTATCATCGAAGCAATATGTACGTTCACCCATGGACGATTATGTTTGAAATGCAAAAAATCTCACGACACATCTTCAAAAAATTTACTTGTTTCTTTCCGAGAACGCAACCGCATTACTTTGGAGGCATGAGTAGCAATTTCTCCTTCGATTTCCCGGCGCTCATCCCGCGTCCACATGACCCATAGCCGCTCCCAACTCCACTGGTCCTCGCAACCGTGCGCCAATTCCGGTCGCGGTTGTTTTCTATGACGCCACCAGCGACAGATGCCGCCCCATGCAGCGCGCCATCCTGCATAATCAAGGTAGATGATGAGGTCCGCTGCCGTAAGCCGCTCCTGTGCCAGAGGGTTGATATACCCTTCCAAAATCCACCGTTCTTCACGAATAGCCTCTGCAAGATGCTGCGCCACCATTTCTTCAGGGACAAGGGTCCAATGTGCATCCCAACAAAGCGTATCATAGTGAACAAGAGGCAAGTGCAATTGAGCCGCAAGCCTCCGGGCAAGCCAGGACTTCCCCACACCGCTGATGCCGATAATGGCGATTTTTTTGGCTGATTGTATCTCTTTATGGTTCATAAAGCTAAATCAGAAATCCGCATTCCCACACAATAGTGCGCAGCAGGAACTCCCTTACTCACAGCACATGCGACGTTTTTCTCATCATCATCAATAAACAACAGATGGTGCGAAGTGACGCCAAGGATTTGGAGGACATGCGTCCAAAAAGCCGGATCCTCCTTGGAACAACCGATTGCACAGGAGGCAAACACACCGTCGCAGTATTGTGAAAGGCCTTGCTCTTCAAGAATATAGCGCAAACGACATGGCTCGTTATCCGTCGCAAGAAAGATGCACGTTCCGGAAGCCCGAAGCCGCGCGCACTCCTGAAGTAACTCCTCATTTGGTGCGCCATCTACAGCATGCCAATAGCGCAAAAACTCCTCAACACCCTGCGTCCATCCCCACTCTGCAAGAAAAGGAAGCAGTTCCTGTTTGATATCCTGCCTTCCCAAGACGCAGTCTTGGTAGGGCCCATGAAAAAAGGGGAGAATGCGCTCCATAGGCACATGATGTTCCCTGGAAAACCGCTCAGAAAAGTAGGCATCGCGGAGCAAGAGAACACCATCAATATCGAGAAGAAGAATAGAGGGCATGTATTTTGCGAAAAAACAAAACTACTCTATCATGCCACACGGTGTCAGCAACCCTTGTAAATACTTATCCAGGAGCGCATGCTCCCAATCATATATTTGTATGTCACGTCATTCTGTTCACATTGCTGTGTTTGCCATCATTCGCCATGGGGAAAGGATCCTTATGCTCCGTCGTCAAAATACCCAGCATGAGAACGGTTATCTCACTCTTCCAGCAGGGCACTTGGAGGAGAGTGAAAACATGTATGCGGCTGTTTCACGTGAAGCTCATGAAGAAGTGGGCATCGAAGTAGAATCTTGTACTCTCGTGCATACCATGCACGTTCTTTGCCCAAATCAGACCGCAGATTATGTTTATTTATTCTTCAACATCGACACATATGAAGGCACCCCGAAGAACATGGAACCGGAAAAATGTTCTGAGCTGTTATGGGCTCATCCCTCCGAGAGAGAAGACCATGTGAGCGGGTATATTACCCAAGCACTCTTGAGCATCAAAGAAGGTATGTCTGGCAGCACATACATCTACCACTAGCATCGTAGTTCTTTCCTGCCCCGCGCCATTACTTACGCGCCAATATAAGTCCCCAATGAAAGAGCGACGAATCAGCAACAAACAAATCCACCTCGGGATTAAGCCATGACTTTTCAGCACGTATGATCGTCAGCCCACAATCTTCAAGCCACTGTAGTATCTCTTCGAGAGACGCCCAGCTCATCGTGTGCGATGGAATCAATGGACCAATAGGCAATGAAAAGATAAAGTACGTCCCCCGTGCTACTTCCTGTACCACTTTCATCAAATAAGTTTTCGGTGCCCGAACATGCTCCAGACTGTCCTGAAAAAGATAACAATCCTGCCCACTCGGAAAGGCATGTTCATTCATATCCAGCTTTTCCATGGCAATGTATCGCTGGTACCCGCCATCACGAAGAGCCAAGGCCACCTTTGCAAAAGCAAAAGCCGAATCGTAGAAGTCTACAAGAATAGCAGACTTTTTTTGCTGAAGTACATAGTCGAACAAGTACTGGGTTGGCGCTCCAAACCCCATATCAGCTATACGTTCTGCATGGATTTCGTTTAGGTACTCGAGCACCGTCTTCTGCCTAACTTGATGCCAACTCCCCTGCAAGAAGTAGTGCAGAAAAAGTGCGAAGCGTAGGCTCAATGAGCCATATATCGAATTGTCGTAGGCAAACACATTCATGTCATAGTTTGCATAGGCTTGCAGTACCTCATCCTCAGTAAGTTGAAGAGTGGGCAACAACAACGAGTACTGGCCTTGAAACGCGTCAGAGTGCATCGTCTGCAAACAGAGTTCCCGTAGTCGTTGCTCTCTTTTTGCATGGCTCCCAAACATCCAAAGTGGTGTAAATGTTCGAAATACCTGCATTGCCTCAGATTCCATAAACCCCGCAATAACAGTGGGCGATGGCGCAAAGAAGTTGTCGAAGGTATCCAGTTCCTTATCCTCAAGAATCTTATACTTCGAGTGGCCACCCATAAAAGGGGACGGGATGGCATAAACCACTGTTTCTATCCCATACTCCCGAATCATAAAGGCACACATGGGACAAGGTTCGCAGTTTGTATACAAGGTTGCACCCTGTAACTTTCCTCCCACCTTTTTCATGGCTAGATTTAAAGCCAGGACTTCTGCATGCTCTGAAGGAATATTCGCCGCATTATTCATTGCAGAAGCAATAACCTGATTTTCTTGGACAATTATGGTCGCAAAAGGAGCTTGTCCCCTCTCCAAAGAACGCCTGGAGAGTTCAATGCAATCTTTCATGTATGCATAGTGCCTAGCGTTGTTCATCAGGTTACTTCAGGAGATACATCGTCAGTGCTGCAGCCCACCAGCGCGCTGTTATGTCACCGGGATTCTGAAGCCAATCTCCACTTTTACCATCAAGAGCCCAACGCATCACAGGAGCATACCATTCCTCACCCGGCAGAGGTTGTGCTAGCAATGCGTCTGCACCCCGTGCGGCCATGGTTAAAAACTCCGCAACCCGCAGAGGAGCCCCAGGTGCGAGAGTTCCATCAGGATTTCCCTGTACTATGCCTTCCAGGACCACCATACAAACTGTTTGTGCATACCATGCATTCGTATCCATATCCCGAAACTTTGATATGGCTTGATGCATACCACATTCAGGGTACTTCTCTTCTAGGTGAAGAGCACGTGCAAGTAGTGTCATTCCTTCCGCACGAAGAAGAGGAAGCTGTACCGATGGAGTACCATCATCCCTGCCACGCAGAACATCCTGCGATACGGCTTCTGCCAGCCAAACAACCAAATCTGCATCATAATTGGTTGGCAACCAAAATGCTTGTTTGTCTCTTAAATATGTATATTTTCCATCACGCGTCACCAACCGTGCTCCAATATCCTTTCCATCTACCATAGAAGTGAGACCCGCTGCAGGAAAGGGACCGGCGATAATTCCAGGCCAGACAAACTGATTAAGTGCCACATCCCCCACCCACCGAGAGGAAAGTGGATAGGCATTCTGTGAAGGAAGATCAGGACTTACAGCCCAGTTACTCTTATATCCGTAGGATCCATCTACCCATAAACCATTTTTGTCATAACCAAGACGCATGGAGGTATGGAGCGGGAAAAACGTCTTGTAATCAGGTTGTTCGAGTGTCCCAAAGTCAAACATAGCTCCGGCATTCTTTAACCAGTCAATGAGCGCGCCCTGCGCTCGGCTTGGACAGAGTAGCTCCCCATCAAGTGAAAATACACCCCCCTGAAATTCCAGGACATCCTTCGGCAATGAAATCACACGATCAACAAGATCAGTCCACATATTATCCATCTGCAAGCAGTACAGCGTGTCTCCCAACTGGAGTCCTAACTCACCTCGACGCTGCATAGATATACCGGGCGTTTTTGGCAGACTCTGCAACGTATCTGTACCCCCACCATTGAACTGGAACAAATCCACAAGGGCATATTGATCTGCTGACTCCAGAACGGGTAAATCGGGAAAAGGGATACCCCAAGGCAAGGCAATGTCCGAAATACCAATATTCTCCGCCTGCCCTTGAGTATCATAGTAGAAACCACATTTATCAAGCACAACCCCCTGTTGCAGGTAGGCTGTCATAAAAGAATTTCCACCGGTGCAATCCTGAATCACACCCCAGGGCCACACACGCAGTGCATTAATTCTTGTTTTCTCAGCAGCCGTGTATTTTTCAGGGACAAATACCAAAGGACCGTTCATTACTTTTGGGTTGATATCTGTCGTTTCCATCGTACAAAATTCCCCTAACCCACAAAACACTTTCACGACCACATAACGATCCCACATATACCAAAAGCGGTACGAGTGAATTTCGTCTGATGCAGCATCTAAAGCTACTTGCGTATGAAAGGTTGACCAATCTGGCGTCCATCTCATATCCTCGGTCGTGAGTAATTGATCTTTATCTTGCAATAAAAACCCACCCCAGTGTAACTGAGCGCTGGCCGTGTCAAGCATACGCAGAGGTACGGTAACACCCTGATATGTATAGGAATAGGTCCCGTCCTCAAGACGAGCAATAGGACCATTAGAACTCTGCTGCGCCATCACCTCCGTGCTATTCATAAAGACGAGTATGCACGTTGCAGCAAGAATAGTTCTTAGGATCAGAAGCAAATTGGACATGGGTTTTGCGAAAAAACAAAACTACTCTATCATATGGCAGGATTCGCGCAATTTCCTCTGGTATTTCCCCCATCTCCATGACTCCTACTATCACCTTTTCCGCACAACTCTGGCTTTGGAACACCGAAAAAGGCTCGTGGCATTTTTTGACCGTACCCCAGGAGTACACAGCGCTGATCAAAAGTTTTCAGGTGCAGGGCCGGGGCTTTGGATCCGTCCCCGTGCGGGCAACCATCGGAGCGAGTACTTGGAAGACCAGCGTCTTCCCGCAGAGCAAGGAGGGCACCTTCATTCTCCCCGTGAAAGGTTCAGTGCGAAAAAAAGAGGGATTAGACACGCACACCCCACTTTCGATCACGCTTCAGTTGATTGATGGGTAGGAGAAAATGCTCAGCGAAAACAATTACTCAGAAATCTTCCCCAACCACGCGCAAACCTCCTTCGCCGTCTGCTCTACAGAAGTGCTCGTCGTATCAAATTCTTCTGCACCCGCCGTCTGCATGGCGGTAAAAAACTCATCATACCACTCTTTATGCCCGCCCCAATGATGGGCATCGCCTCTTTCCTCCAGGCGTTTTTTCCGTTCTGCCGGTGCACAAAGAAGGTGACCGAAGTGCACATTTTCTCTAAAAGGCGCTGCCTCCGGAAGCTGGAGAATATGGTGCGGATACAGCGAGAGCCCCACAATTACCGCTATGCTCCCCTTCACCTCGCATTCTTTGTCTGCAATTTCCAACCACCATTGAGTCATGTTCCTGCGCCAATCCAAATGATTCTCGCCGTAGGGGCGGAATTTTATACTTTCCTTTATCAAAATCATAGAAGGAATAGCCCTTCACCGGGTTTTCCATACAATGCCACACCAAGGAGGATTTCCCCGTTCCACCAAGACCGGAGATAAAGACCACGTGTTTTTTCATCTGCAAAAAATAATGATGCGTCCATTATAACATGAGTTTCCGGTGTCCCTAACTCCCCAAATGATCCGTTGCATTGAGGGACACAATCGAAAGTGCCCCCTCCGCCCCCAGCTCAAAAACACTGATGGAAGCATTTTTGAAATGGTCCATGGTTTTGACCGCCTCTGCATCAGTATTTTGTAACGCTGCAAAAAGACACTTACTAAAAAACCCGTGGGTCACAAAAAGTACCGTGTCATGCGTGTGCTTTTCGAAGGTGTGGAGCAAAAAGTTTTTTGCCCGTGCGAAGGCACGCTGAATAGACTCCCCATCAGGAGGGTCCAAGTTGATGACATCTCCTTGAAGATCTTCTCTTCGCATACCTTCCAAAGATCCAAGATGCCGCTCCCGCAGATTCTGAACAAGCGTAAAAGACACATGAGGATGAAACGCCGCAATCTCTTTAGCCGTATCCACCGCCCGCTGGAGGTCACTGGAATAGATGGCATCGAGCTGCATGGTCGCAAGGCGCTCACCAACTTGACGCGCCTGCCCAACACCAAGCGCAGTTAATTTGCCTGGCAGATGCCCTTGGATAGTTCCCGTAAGGTTATCCTCTGTTTGACCATGTCGGACAAGGATGAGTTTCATATTTTGATGGTTATGCCTCCGCGAGATGCTTGAGAATTTTCACCGCTTCGTGCCACATTTCCGTAAACATACGATTACTTTATTTGGAACGCTGTTGCTAGAGATCGCCTATGCACTTTTCAATGTTTCTCCCAACGTACTTAAAAGCTGCTGCAGGCCTTCCATTGTGTCCTCTCGTTTCATACAGTCATCTACATTTATCCACTCCACAGCAACAAATTCCTCTGCGTTTGGCTGAATGTTGATCTCCTGAGAAAGTTCCACCCTATAGACCGCAACATTCCAGTCTCGCTCAGGGTAATGCAGCAAGTGTACACCAAGTTCAACAACACGGTGCTCATCTGTATCGACCCCTATTTCTTCCAGTAACTCTCTCCGCAATGCAGCTTCAGGGGACTCACCGGCCTCGGGTTTTCCACCAACCAACCCCCAGGTACTTCCAGCAAACTGCCATGACATTCTTTTCAGGATCAAAAACTGGTCTTTATTGAAAACAAAGGCTATTGCTGCTTCGATATTCTGGTGCATTCGTAGGGTATTATGACGGATTCTTGGAAATAGCGGCCAGCGACATATCAAAATACCGCGCGATATCACCGATGGTCATCTCGGCCTGTGCAACCCGGCGCAGAATGTCGCGGCGGGTGGGATCGGCAAGACTGCCAAGGATGGCGCTCATGGGGTCTTGCTGGAGTGGATAGTTAACCATATGGTTGAATGGTAGGGGAGAGTTATTGTCCAGCCAATTACTTTTTATAAAATGCTTATTGGTAAGTTTTTATGCATCAGAAATGATCTCCACAACTCCAGACAATCTGTAGCTATCACAAATGAATCGTAAAGTTTCTTTTGGTATTCAATCGAATATCGAGCGTGCAGAATAACTCCCTGCCCCTCAATAGCTATAACATTATAGGAAACCTTCGATGTATCTACATCTTTAAGAAACCTTTTATCCCCAATAGTTAAATGTTTCTGCGCTGTAGCAATTGATTGGCAAAGCAACATGCAAAAATTCCCCGCGATAAAGTCTTCAAGCAACTCTTGCTTAGAGACACCTGTTATATTGTTAAAACGCACTGCCTGATCATTTTGAATCCAATCTTTTAGATGATAGCAATTCATAAAGAAAGCATACATATCGTCTCGGTAACTTTCTGTGTCATTAACATGTGGAATGCCCTGAATAAGACCCTTCAACTTTTCAAATGATCTCTCTGTTCGCTTGAGTTGTTCTAAATACTTAAAATCCATATCTGTAGCTCTATGTGATAACATTTCTTACATTATTGCATGACACTTTTCTTTCTGCTAGGCTCATACCAATCAACATCTTTTTCAGAATATGGCCCTTCCTTTTATTACTGCCTTAGCAGGTGCAACAAGCTGGTTAAGTAAGCCAAAGAACCGTAAAACGGTTTCCAATACAATCACTGCGTTAAAAAACTCATCAGAGTTATTCGAAGCAGGCAAACAGAGATTGCAATCACTCAAAACTCCTAAAAGCGGTCTAGACTACATCGGTGTAATCACACCTTTCTTTTGTCATGACGGCAGAGGCAACTTTTTGTTTTATAAACGAGGTCCAAAAAGTAAGGATGAAGTTGGCAAGTGGGACTGCAGTGGTGGGTCAATGAAAAGGGGAGAACAACCAGAACAATCCGCTTTAAGAAAGCTTAAAGAACAGTTTGGTTGTGATGGAGTGATTTCAAAAGAATTACAACCACTATCTATATTTCCCAAGGTTGATGGCCAAGTATCACATTTCTTAGCAATACCCTTTATAATCAGAATAGACCCCAGATGCGTAAATTTCTCACCTACTGAGGAAAAGATAGAACAAATAGGCTGGTATAGGCTCAATGAGCTTCCTACCCCACTGCATCCAGGAGCAAGAGAAGTGCTTTTAGCAAACGAAAAAGAGTTTCAGAACTTCAGAAAAAAATTGTTTGGTTTTATATAGTTGAATTTATTGGCAATCAGCCTACCAAATTATTTAAGTAACCGTCAGCAAGTTGTTCGCAAAATGCACCATCAGCGCTGGCCACACGCCCCGCGCATCCTTAAAGTAATCACCATCAACACTGGCCCAACCACGAGCCCCGTGACTGCCACTTGTAACAGCACCTCCGGCGTTCCCTTAAACGCGAGGTTCTTGAGATGCCATGCCCTGAAGAGCAGCGAAGAAAAGGCCACCGCCTTCCTGGGCGACAGGCTGCGGAGCAGATAGCCCAGGATGAGGCCTCGGATGATGAGTTCTTCGTAGATGTGCGGATTAGTCTGATTCTAGACTGCTTCTTCCTTGGAAAAAAACAAGTCATCATGCACTATGAGGGGCTACCTCATAGCCACTTCTCCATGTTGCCTCCTCAACATAAAGTCTTTGCATTCATCGATAGTCAGAACGTCCATCTTTCTGTAAAACGCCTAGGTTGGACTGTAGATTGGGCCCGATTCCATAAGCACTTATGTGATACTTATCATGTGCACACTGCCTTCCTGTTTATTGGCTACGTAGAGGGCAATAATCAACTCTACATAACGCTGCAACGGGCCGGTTTTATCTGTATCTTTAAACCTGTACTGCAATATAAGGGCGGCGTTGTTAAGGGCAATGTCGATGCTGAGTTAGTCATGCATACGATTCTAAAGTTGCCCGAATACGACGAGGCCATCATCGTCAGTGGCGACGGTGACTTTTATTGTCTTATCCAGTACCTGGACTCTGTCGGCAAGCTCTGCCGCGTTCTGGTTCCCAATCGCTTCAGCTATTCAGCGCTCCTTAAGCGCTTCGCCAAGAAGAAGATCGACTTTATGAATGACCTGCAAAAGAAAATCCAACACTAAAATGAAAAGGACCCCGCAAGCACTTTCACTTGAAGGGGACTTTCCGTCGAGATAGCTTAATTATATAGTTATTATGAACACAGGCAAGTAAAATCTAAAGTGTTACTCCTATGAACAAACCCACCATCCCAAAAGTCATCTGCTACGTCACCTGCCGGGGCAAGCTCCTGGTCTTCCGCCACACCGACTACAGCTTTGAAGAGGTGGACATCCAGGTGCCGGCTGAATCCACTCCGGATAGGAGTAGTAGATAACCCCGAGCAAGATCGCTATTTCAACGTCGCAGTACTGCGACACGTTTTTAAACCGGATCCCATATCCAGCCACTAGTGTAAAACCCACCAGGAACAAGACGAGATTTGCCCCGGGAATATCCCAAAGCTCTGGGATGAACCTCCACAGGGGCACCGATAGAAGAATTCCGATCTTCCATTAAGAAAAAGCTCTTCATACACTATCAGCACCTTTCTTGCATAAGAGCCTTTTGCTTATACATCACTCGCCATACTTGTCAATGTTTAGAAAGGGCCACCACAGTTAAGTTTATTTCCTTTTCCATACGTAAGGTAAAGTTAAGAGCGATACGTTATGCAAGTATCGCGGAGTAGACATGTTCTACACTTCGGTACACTCTTGCAGACCATTTTGCCATGCAGCAGGTATACCGTGTGCAGCACCTGAAACAGAAGTGCGTCCTTCAGCAGATCTTCTTCCAGAAAGACCTTTACCTGGGCAAGCTGTTCCGCATTCCCTGTGTCCAAGGGATCATCTCCCAACACTCCGAAGTAGCGGGCAGTAAAACGAAAGACATTCACATCCACGACAAAGCTTGGGACATCCAGGCCTAACTCCAATATACAATCCGCAGCCTTGGGCCCGATACCCGGGACCTCAAGCAGCATCTCCCGCATCTTACCTACAGTTTTTCCCCTAAGCTCTTCAAAGTCACTACCATACTCTCTACAGATAAAAGCGACGGCCTGCTGGATAACACGTGCTTTTTTTGTTGCCATTCCTGCCGGCATGATGTGCTCGGCAATAATTTCCTGCGGCACCTTGACTAACATCCGCGGATCCGGGAAAGCACTGAATAAACGTGTGGTTGCAATACGCTCGTTTTCCAGGGTTGTCCTGAGAGAAATAAGCACACATACCATCGTACCCAAAGCACTCGTCCGCTTCTCTGGTTCAGGGTGACTCGGTCTAAGATAGGTTTGATGCTGGGTAAAGCCATATTCTTTAAGCAACTGCTGTCCTATAGTAACTAATGTCACCTGTTTTTCTGAGCTTTGTCGTGAAGTAACATCGGCTAGATGGCTTTCAACAAGCTCGTCGTACAGCGCAAGGTTTTTCATATTACTGTATGTAAGGCCTCTTCAATAAAGAGGAGTGAATATTTGCTTGTATGTGCATGCGCCTGTTCCTGATCCATTTGCGCTACTGGAGGTTTTCCTTCTTCTGGGGCAAGAACCAGTCCTAACGGATATGGCATATCCCCCCATCGTACTCCTGCCTCATTCCCTAGAAATATAAAAGGTATTTGGGTCAGACACGAAGCACTGTCTCCTGTTTCAAGATTTACCATATGAAAAGCACGGGCAATAACAATAACATCTCCCCTACGTACGGAATCCTCCAAAAGAATACGCTCCGTCATACCACGCGAATCAACACTAGGCTCTTCGTAGGCGATACCTATCCCATCATCAATACCAATAAGTATCTGAAAGTCATTATACTCTGTTGTATTCCTCAAAAATAACTGCGTTTTCTGACGGGCTCTTTCTAGAAGGGTACCTTTCTCTTCTTCTTCCAGTTCAAAACCAATATCGAGGAAGCTAGCGACTTCTACATCGTGCAAAACTTCCTTAAGAAGTCTCTCAACAATCCTCGCCTTGTCCCTGTTCTTGGTGGCTAGAAGCACTTTATACATGTTTATAGAGAGTTGGAGATATAGAGTGTAAGGGTTGCTGGGCTATTTGTTCTTGGAGTCGCGCGTCAAACAGCATAAGCATCTCGTTAAGAGGAAGTAAAGGCAATGCATTTTTTTTAATTTCCTCTCCTCGTTGCTCAGCTTCCTTAGCTTGACGCCGCGTTTTTGCAACCCATATGCCGTGATCAAAAGAGAATTGTAAGCCTGCTGGCCGGAGACCTACCGGAATAAAACTTGCTCCTAAAAATGATGATCCCGTGAAATTAAGATTAGGATTTACCGTGGTGTAAATTCCTGACAGCGGTTTATCCGCCTGAAGAGCTCTGAGCTTCTTTCTCCAAAGCTCCTTCATTTGATGTCGTGAGTAATGAAACAATAAACTCATTGTATTCTTTGGTGCCCATATGGCACTCCACGCCCGAGTCATCTCTAATACGTTATGTGATTCAACTCCATAATACCCCAACAACTCCTTTTTATAATCACGATCAAGAGCTGAGTACGAGACCCAGGCAAAAGGTAATTCTTGTCCCTCTAGGAACATGCCAAATGCTTGCATCTCATCAGAACGATAACTGTGAAGATAGTGGTAATTTTCCGCAAGTACTCTGCTTAATTCAGAAGTGACAGGTCTGGCAATCACGGGCCTATTTGATAATCTTTCGTGGTAGTGCAACTCTTGATACCCGCCCTCTAGATCTATTCTTCTGTTGCCTCGCGCGGTAAGCTCTGCTCCCTGTGGGAAAGGACTTTGACTGGGACGATTCATAGCATCCTGAGCAATTCTATGCATAGCATATCTATCAAGATGTGCTGCTATGATCATGTTTACGAGCTCAGTATTCAAGAAAGTACCCTTGCTCTCATACGTGCTAATACCAAGGTAATGCCCTGAAGCACTCAGATCTAACTGCTGCAGTTTTTTGCCTTGACCATTCACATTATGACAAAGCTCTTGAACGGGGTATGCGCAGCAACTCATGAGTACCTGAGATAGAAAATCTATCTGACAAATACCTGCTTCCTCTAAGATAGCATCGTGTGCAGCCACGTAATCAGTAACATGACTTTGTATCATTTTTAACACAGGGTGCTTCGCCCAAAGAAACTTCTGACGATCAAGTGATCTCTCTTGCTGGTACTCATGAAGTCTCTTTTTCCGCCCGATAAATTCCTTGTACTTAGTGGTGAGAATTTCATAAACCTGCTCGGGACTTATATCTGCAGTATCGATATATATGTGATTGTGCACACTTTTTACCTGTTCTCTTGTTTTTGACGCTCCAACATTGATGTTTCGTTCCTTTATGGAAGCTAAAGCCGTCCCCATATCCGGGAAAATATCCCTTCCGGAGCGCATAATCCTCTCAGCTGCCTCCGTTTCATCCACATCAAGATATATGGTGCAGAATTTTGAGGTGTTAATTTCTTTCAAGGTGTGTCCCGTCAGAACAATACTTGCATCATCAATAGCTGAAAGAAGGGATTGAATCTTCAGGTTAACAAGACTTCTAATCAGCGGTATGAGAGCAAACTGGCCAACAAGCTTATTAATAGATTCTGTTTGCAGCAAAGCAGTTATATCCGTATCTCGTAAAAGTACTTTGTTGTCGGTAGTCACAGACAATGCACCTATCCCCTCCATCAGTCTTTGCCTATATCGCGCCACGTACTCTACAATCTCTTGTTCATGAGGAACATCCGTACTTTCTAACAAGATGTATGCTAGGCTCCTATAGATCTTCCCCACATCTAGAACATGGAATGCATGCTCTTGGGATAACCTTTGCATTACTTCAGTTTTACCACTACCTACTGTTCCTAGAAGGAAAATAGGAGGTTCTGCGTAATTAGAATTCGGAGGGTACATGACGGACTAGAGTGAAGAGTGAAACCATGCGTACGCTAACGAGTCAAACTATGAAAACCAAAGAAGAATCCAGAAAAATTTTCGAAGATTTACACAAGATATATTAAGAAGAATAGACGCATTATTACCCTCCATCCCAGAGACATACATTCCTTCTGTAAAGAAATAGACAGGGTGAAAATTTATTTTCTAATTTTTTCTTTGCGATTGAAAACAATAATACTAGTATAGAGTGCAGAGTCATTAAAGTCGCTGATGCAGCAACGTATAAAGAAGAATTCAGGAGCATTGCGAGACGCCTTTCCCGAGGTGTATGCTGAGTTTTTTGATAAATGCGAGATCATTTCTTCTGCGCCTATTCTGTTTACGTGGGCAGGCAGTTATGCCATTCATTTTGGTGGCATGAGCCTTATTCAGAAGCTACCCCTCAGAACCTACATCGGCCTTAAGCAAACCAAAGAGGAAGGCATCACCTTTGTCAGCTATACGAGCTTCTCCACAAAGAAAAATCGTTTTGTAAGTATGCCTTGTGATACAAAATTCGACTCCGCCATGTCGGCACGCCTCAAGGAATATCTCCCCTCTGTCCTCGTCGAAGAGCTGACAAAGGGATATGAGGTCTATATTCTTTCGGAGAATGACTGGCTCGACACGTGTCCAATTTTTACCTGTCTTGGTGTCAATCTGTTACTTGCAGCAAACAAAATTTCCACTGAAGAAGCAGCAGCCATTACGCAGTGTGCATCATCTGAGCAGATGAGCGCTCGTCAGACAGAGATATTTCGATGGCTATGGAAAATATTTGCCATCTGCGACTATCACCCCAATCTTGCCCCCTGTGGTGCCGAAGTTGCAAATTGTTTACTAACCTCCCCCTTCCCCATCCTCTATAGACTAGAACTCGCGCCAAAAGAGACGCCGCGTATTTCTATTCCCTTGGAGGAATATCTAAAGAGCATCGAAACACGGAAGTTCAAATTCATGACTCTCGATACACTTGCTCCCGGACGCGCCTCCATGCCACTCGACTTCGGCGTCTACTTTCCAGGTGCGAAAAAGATGCAGAAAGCCCTTAGTATCCTGACGCATAGAAAACGCATGGATCAGGCGCAGTCCAGATTGCACAAACGTCTCCCCCAACTCGTTGGAGGTCTTGAGCAAAATGATTATTTATCCTCTCAGGTAAGTATCCTGGATCATTATGCAAAGCTGGTACTGAATGAGTTCATAGAGAGTCTTGATGCACAGCCAACATCGAATTTGCTCAACGCTCTTTGCCTTCTCCATGAGCTATATCACACGGTGGGATATGCCGAACTAAATTCTGCAGTATCTGAATTTCAAAAACAGCTGACGGATCTTCTAGAAGAATTGATTCCAGGAGGACAGTTTTTCGTGAAGGAGAAAGGAATTATGGGTGACCAAAAGATTGTCTTTGCAGTCACGCGTGGAAGTCTCGACCATTTTACCGAAGAGCTACTGGAGCTAGAAGAATCCAATACTTTTGCCAGTCTCGACTATGTTTCCTGGATCGATGGGATAGGTAAAGATGGTCTGTATATTGAAAAGATTGGCAAGAAAGAAATACAGGACCCCTATCAGCATGTCCTGACAAACTACTCTGAATATATCTTTTCGAATCAGCAAGAGTTTTCTCTTGAAAAAGAGTTGGTGGTCGACACCTTGCACAAGCGCATCTTTGTGCGAGGCAATAAGGTAACGTCCAATGAGATTAGTAGCCAAACTTTTACTATTTCTCTTTTGAATTTGTTACTCCAAGCGGAGGAACGAACAATCAATGTCAGCCAATTACCAAAGGCAACGTACTGTCAGAACAGGCAGGAAATGCAGAGCAAAATTCTCACTCCTCTCTCAAAGCTTATCTCTTCAAAACTGAATAAAAATCTAATATTTGATTGCATCGAAAGCGAAGAAGAGTTAAGGATTAGGATGGTATACTGCAATGCAGACATATGGTTTCTGACACGTGCAGAAAATTTAAAAATAGAGTCATAACACTATGATGTCACAATTGCGGAAGTTTACTCATCAAACCCTGACCGCTAAAGGATTTTACAGTTCTGGCGTTCTTTTCCGGTTGCGTCCTGAGAAATCCCGCGATGAAGTAGAGCTGAAGTTGATCTCCAATTATCTTGCAACAGTAAGAGACTTTGCATCAAGCACTTTTCTTTTTGTTGGAGCAGGGTACGGCCGTCTTATTGAAGAACTAGCGGTAACGCATACACCTAAACGTGTTATAGCAGTAGAAATTGTAGATTATTACGCTGATGAAATTACAAAGAATGTGCCCTCAAGAGAAGATGTTGAAATAGTCATTGAGGACTATTTTGAATTCCCCTACGAGACAGTCGGCGAAGACCGCGCAGTCATTTTACTGAACTGGTCTATTATCGCAGATTTTGGATCTATAGAAGCAATTCAATACATGTTTGAACGGTTTAAGGACACGGCTAAAGAAGTATTGGTCATAGGTGACATGCCGCACCAGGCAACTTATAAACCACAGATCGATTCATATTTCGCACAACACCCTGAAGAGACGTATGGTACCTTCGTTATGCGTCATATCAATAACGAAGGAGACTTCAAATCTTTTCTGCCCACAAGTGCCTTCCTGATCGATGCAGTACAAAAACTAGGCTACTCCCTGGAATTATTCGAGGAATATCAGGATGAAACTGGGAATGGCAGGTACATGGTTGGTTTTAGAAGCACTTAAAGGGTACTTCTCGTCAGCTTCCAATACTTATCCATGCTGAGTGCATAGGCCGCTTCAGGTATGCTCTGTACTTGTGGACAGGTCGTAACTG